>Ga0123355_10003493_pt1 | contig 22542 bp, 12 predicted proteins | sample TergutEmb28metaG_3_FD_89872 | JGI IMG/M metagenome (GOLD analysis project Ga0123355, IMG submission 89872) | Embiratermes neotenicus P1 segment gut microbial communities from Petit-Saut dam, French Guiana - Emb289 P1 | ecosystem: Host-associated > Arthropoda: Insects > Digestive system > Gut ... | reverse complement strand
GGGGTGGGGGGGGGGGGGGGTGGGGGGGGGGGGGGGGGGGGGGGGGGGTGGGGGGGGGGGGGGGGGGGGGGGGGGGGGGGGGGGAGAGAACTTGTGCTGTCACGGACAATATCTGGGGTTTGGAAATTTTAATCACTGCGGTTTCAGGATGGAACGAAAGGGTAGATATGGTGTTGTGTAACTAACTCCGTGTAGCCGAGTTTCTTATTCTGGTTAGGAATTTTACCACATTTTATAGCACCGTCATTTCCATAGTTGTGTCTTCATAAGGTCCTGCCCCTTGTGCATGTCCTGAGTCATATCATGTAAGTCCAGTCCAGGCCCTTCCATTAAATTTTTTAAAGATGTTTTAGTATTATCCTCCCATCTAAGTCTGCGTAATGCAAGTCGTCTCTTTCCTTCAGGTTTCTCCCACCAAAGTCGTGTATTCATTTTCCTCTATACTTGCCACTTGCCTCGCCCGTAACATTCAGTGTACTGTGACGAAATGTCTGACCAAATTGTGCAATTACAAGTTACCAAGTTTTAGTTTGTGGTAGTCTGTGTGTAGGATGCAAGCGTTTAACGGTAATTAGGTGTCATAGTTTCTGTCCAGAACTTAAGTTTGAAGCTTGTCTGCTTTTCACATTCTCGAATTTGTGTAATTTATTGATTTGTGTGGTCTGATTCTTGCTGCCGTGTGGACAGGCGTACAACCGCATCTGGCAGAACAGTCGGTGTCATTAGTTCCCCTGTCCCCAACCCCCCACCAACAAACCCATCGTCTTAATATTTCGCATGTGTCCACGAAGTGCGTAGGCATTATAACTATTTCATTTATTTACACAGCATGTAATGTTATGTGGTAATGTGTATCCACAAAGGGCTGTTATGTTGATCCTCAATATCAAGTACTTTGGCATGCTCGTGGTGTAATTTTGTAGGCTTGTGTTTAGAATGCTCTCGATTCTAACCTCGGCCAGGTTATAGCCTCTCCTGTGATTGATGTGGGGTTGCTGTGTTTTCTTCAGTCCATTAGAATTCCATGGAGTCAGGCTAATTCAGCCAATGTATTAATTATGTCTGCATGGACTAGTTGGGGCTCAACTACCGGCAGGAGCTGAAATCTTTTCCCTTACCACATTCAGTCCGGCCGTGAGGCCTGCGCTTCCCGGGAACTTTTTCTGAGGGTGTAAGCGGCAGACATTCATCTTGCCTCCTTCCTCCATCTTGTGCCAAGGTTAAGAATGCTAACGGAGGCCGTATTTTACGCCAGTTTTTTAAAGCCTTTTTGCTTTAACGTCCCTTAACAATTACACCACTTCTTAATTTACGCGTTCTAATATTCGATCTAGCGCTTTGACCGGTTTATTATCATTTATTTATATTTCCTCATGCAAATATTTTTTCTTACGCCCTTTTGCATTTGTCCCCTTTCTAACTTGAACACAACTAGGGCTTAAAACAAGGCCGTGGTGTACTTTCACTTTTCCGTGCGACTTTAAGGCGAGTCAGGTGCTTAAAGAAGCCCACGAACATCACAGTTTCTTTACTTTCTGGTTTTTGTTATGGAATAACGGGAGATAATACCTTGAAATAATGTCGCGACATCCCGGTTCTAAAATTTCGCTTATGAACAATGATTATTTTTTCACAGTTTGACACTTGTAACGCCCGAATTTGTACGGATCGTGTGTTTACTACTATTAAATGTCGAATGAAAACGGAATGGTGGTTGAATCTGGAGAACTTGATACAATTTTCGAGGAAGTGGGCGTGACCTGTTTCTCGGCATTGTAATGTCATTGATAAAGACGGTCCGAGGAAAATCACGAAGCTCTTCCTCGGTGTCTTTGAGAAGTGTTCAGCCACGCACCTTCTGAATACGTCGTAAACGCCTGATATGAATTGCGTCGTTAATGTGTTAATAAATCGACAAGTACCGTGGCTCTGCGTTTTGTATTTTATTGGGAGAAGAAACCTGTCTGATAGAAGGCGCGTGGCTTTGTATCTTAAGTTCTCGCAAAGTAAAATTTCTTTCATGTTTGATTCTGTTCCGCTTTCATGCTACCGTCGCGACGCTCTGAGTCTGTCCTGCCCCCCGAGTTCCTTTGCCCACTCGAAGCAGCAGTATTATCTGTCTCAGCAGTGTGTGTCCCTCTCTCTCTCTTTCATCCTGCTCTTCCCTTTGATCTCAAAGTGAACGCCGCTGCGTCTGCTTTCTCTGTCTCTCAGGCCTTTTTCTCTTTTACCCCTTTGCTGGCCTCCTAAGCGGCACATGTGTATGTTTCAACACACGAGAGAAGGTTTCTCTTTTGCTCTTTGTAGTCTTCCTCTGATGCCGCGTGCTCGGCAACATCAAAGCGGTTCACATATAGAGGGGAAAGCTGCCTCGCTCCCTCTCTGTCTCGCTCGCTGGCATAAAACCCAGGCGGGCCGCTAGCTGACTGGCTGTGGCTTTGATCCCAGCCGACTTCTCTTTCCCCGTATTGCCTGGCTGCTAGCTGTGTGGTGCTCCTGTCTCAGTTGTGAGGTAGTCGCGGACCTGAGTGGTGCTTGCTGTATTGTCTTCATATCCGAAACTTGTATAGTGTGTTGTTTCGGCGGTAGATGTCTCCGAAAAACAAAGAAAAAAAAGCGAAACGTTCGTCAGAAGGGCAACCGAGGACTCGAAATGGTAAAATGCACAGTGACGTCGTTGATGAGTCACCTGATGACGTCAGTGTTGAGCGGAAAATACTGGAGACGGCCCTCGAAAGGGCGTTGTTCCGCTGGTTCGAGCGGTACCAGCAGCAGCAGCAACGCGAACGTCACGGTGGCGGTGACGAGGTGCGAGTGACAGTGCTGCTCAGCACGGCCGAGTTACGCAAGAAGGCCCTCGGTATAGCTCGGCGACTGGGCGCCTCGCAGGAACTTCTTGGACTCGTCACTAGGACGTGGATCCGACGCTGGCAGACACGATATGGAGTCCCTAAAGCGTCTTCGACACCACCGCCACCCCCTGCTCAAGCCGCGGACGTCACGATAACGGTCACTGCTGCAGGAGAGAGCGAAGTGTCAAGTGCTGTCCAGGAAGAATCAGATGTCCCGAGTCCGGCCGAACAACTGCGGCGTATAATGCGGAATGGCGAGTACAGTGCAGACCAAGTATATTGCGCCTACGGTTTCCAACTGGACTGGAAGTCCCTCCCAGACCGTACCCTGGAGGAAACTTCTCCCGGAGACAGGGTGTGGGTGTTAATGGCTGGAAACCGTACCGGAAGACACCGGACTCGAATGCTGATTACGGGCAGACTGTGGCGCCCGTCGTGCTTGCGCCACGTCAACATGTTGAGCCAGCCTGTTGTGTATGCTGGAGGGGGAAGTGGTACCCTGACCCCAGATCTCTTCACGTGGTGGTTCCATCACGAATTCGCTCCCGCTGCTGCTACTTTGCACCCACGTGGGGCTCTCCTTGTGGTAGAACAGGCTGCATTTGTACCACAAGAATCAGAATGCGTCGCTCCGGATGGGGGTGTGAGACTGGTTGTGTATCCGAAAGGAAACTTTGGTGATGGCGCAGTGCTGAACCACGGCCTTGTGGTATCAGAGTTAAGAACTCGGTACGCTATGATGCTTCTCTCCAGCGTCTCCGTGAATAGCACTGATCATCAGCATGCCAGCTTGGTGCCGGATTATTTGAGGAACTTTGCTCTTAAAGACGCCTTCCCGATGCTGCACCGATCGTGGCTTACTCTTAGATCCGAGACCTTTTTGAGGTGCTGGGAGAGAGTAGCTTCCTTGACTAACGATGAACCAGGGCTCTGCCCCGACACACCGGCCCGCAGTCTAGTTCTATCATCATCTGGGGCGTCACCTGCACATGCGCAGGAAGATCGCATGATGCTGCTCGAACTCCAGTGGCTCTCGCATGACCTTGGTCTCGAAGTGACTGATGATGACTTGGCAACGTGGGCCCTGGATTGCGGGTCTGCGGACGCTCCCCAGAACACTGTCAAAACTGAGCTTGACGATGAGGGATCGGAGGAGGCGGTGTCTGGAGTGCCCACTCCTGCGGAAGCGGCGGATCATTTGGCGCAAGCGCTGCTGTGGATGGAGACAGAGCCCCTGGATCCGGCGCTTCTGCTGGTGGTCCGAGACATCATCACACTAGCTAAACAGGCATGTCCGGTAAACCTTGGATTAATATTGCCATTTGCGTAAAAGGCATTTTCGGTAGGTTCGTGTTCGTTGCTGGCACTTGTGGCACTGACTCTCCTGGGTTTCTTATTACCTCAGGCGGAAGAGACACCTGACAACCGTATGTTGGTCGGTTTGTTCTTGACGTGATAGCTGGATTGTTTTGCAGTTGACGTACCTGTTCGGTGGGACCCTTAAAATCGTACGGTTATTTCATCATCATAGCAGTGTATTATTATTGAAAAAAGGCAGATCTTGGGAACCCAACAGATTGTGTACATATCATACGTCTTGTTCGGTGGGCAGCATTACTGCGTTTCCCTTCTTTGTTTTCTGTACAGCGTGGCCCCGGAACCACTTGTTTTGCATCCGAAAGTTGCCACGTTGAGAGTTGTCCATTAGTAGAAACGAAGACAGTAATAAAAATAATGATAAAAGTATTAATGCTTTCAGGCCCCCAGTATATGTGGATTTAAAGATTGAGAACTATTTTGTTACTAATGCACAGGTCGGTCAGTGCTGTTTAGGTCAGTTTTTACTGTTATTTTTCAGAATCATACTACACGAATGAATACACAAGGTTGTCAAAATGTAGAGTTTTATTATTTGAAAACAGATGGTTCATTTAAGTATAACTCCCACGCTTTGAAGGGTGATTTATAATAATGAAAAATGCCGTTGCATCGTTCTGCTCCTACGCTATTATAAATTGTTATTACAAATGTTGTTAGTTGGAGAGTGAAGGCATGCTATCCTTATGGCTGAGGAAACTCATTCGGTCGGGATAACTGGTCTCAGTTTTCCGATTGAAGCCCAGCTCCCCACGAGTAGTCTCCTTACCGCTAAATCAAGAACCTCAGTAAGTACAATGCAGTTTTGAGTTGTCTGGGATGTCTACAACAACTTTTTCCGTAACCACCATTAATGGAATAATTTTAGTAGCAGGGTGGCGGTATGTTTTCTTAGACGCAAGAGTTGGATTTTTAAACCAGCCTAGCTGGCGTGCTATATTGTAATAAACCGGTCATATCAGTTTGTTTTCCGTTCTTTGTGCTTGCAGGACCTTTAATTATTTACGTGATTAAAAAAAAACTGTGGTCTTCTGGAATGCGGTCTTGCGTAGATTGATATATTTTTAAGTGTCTCCCAGCCCCCACACTCGCATCAATTTATGCTCCTCATCCGTAATATTCCTAACCTCGAACGTGGGGGCACCTTATTCCTTCGAAACCCTGGTGACCGTCTGCCAAGATGCATGTCATTACATCCCAGGTGACTACTAGCCTACGTTTACCATCGTCAGAGCCTTGCGTCTCACACTGAATTTATTTTGTGTTGCAGGCGAGCAAGATGGGTCTGGCCCCCACTCACCCCAGCGCAACGCTGCCCTTCTTCTGCCATAACGGGGATCACCTGACACAGCCTCCCCCTGCCCACATGGGGATTCCTCCTTACCAGCTGGATCCAAAGGGGGCGGGTGCGATGGGTGAGTACTGGAGGGGGCTGGGGTTGGGACTGCGAACTTCGCCAGGGGCACCTCCGCCGTCCACGGGCGGAGGCAGTGCTTCCGCCGCCGCAAGTCCACCGACTCCAGCCGCCGCTGCGGCGGCAGCGGCTGCCGCGGGGGTGGGACTTAGTCCGGGGGACTGGAAGAGGCTGGGGCCCCTCCTAGCTGCATCAGGTTAGCCCTCCCGACTCGCACTCCTGTATCGTTAGACTTACAGTGTTTCAGACTGGATGCCACTGGTTCGGTAGGCTGCACCGTGCTACTTCAGCAGGGCCCAGCTTGTAAGGCGTTGATTCACTACTATAGAAATGTGTTTATTTGTGGTTAATTTTCATGTCTATTTATTTATTTTATACCTTCTATAATACTATGATTTAGTAAGAATTTAGTGGTAATTTGTTACACTGTAACGTGTTGTAGGCCTGATTTATTTGTTTTTGCAAATACTTTTAACGATAATTTAGTTTTGTGTCATGTTGTTGCTGTTTTAAATCATAATTGTTAATTTATTGGCCTATGACGAAGTTTGAGAATCTTTATATATTTATTTCTACTGTTAATTGTAACCGTAATTCGTTTATGTTTGTCTCTCTCTGTTGACATTTATTGACTGATTTTATAATGAATGTTGATTATTAATTTCCTATAACAGTCAGTTACTTTTTAATTATTCCCTTGTTATCTCAGTGTATTAGAATAGTTTGGAATGTTGTGAGGCTAGTCTTGGGAACTGTGTTTGTGCGCTCAAATTCCGTACGTGCAGTTCATTATTTATTTCAAGTTACGATTCATTACCCACCTTACATGTTACAGATCATGAATATCGTTACCTACATTGATGGTGGTAAACATGACGTGAGGTCCTTTTGTGTCTAATAAGTATGAAAATTAACATCACTAACAATGTCATTGCTGAAGATTTATGCGTTCTGATACGTTAGCCGTGCCGAATGATGATTCGGAAGTTACCGACGTTCCCAATGAACGCAGTGTCTTTATTTTCGGGATGAAGCTCCCCTTGGCCAACTTTATGACTGAAGATGAAGACATTTTGTACATGCATCCATTGTTGTAGCTCCCAGACAAGTATTTAACATTTCTGAAGACGATATATTTTTCTTCCCATTCGTATAGTTATTCTTCGTGCGGCGAAGACTTGGACGTGGAGTTCGTTATGGCTGTTGCTACTGAAGGGTAAAGTTTGTCATCTGCTGAACGGTGGCATGATGACGCATTGAGCAGTGAAGGCAAACTTCTGCGAATTCACTCGACACTGTAGATCGAGGTCATTCGTAGATTTCACGCTCCATCCGCTTTACTCTCAGCGAAAAGGGTCTCGGTGCTTCTGAAGTAGGATGTGGGACGAACCCCAGAGCCAATCTGGATTTGATGACAGAGAAGAATTTCTGCCCATTGTCGAACCTCGACCGCCCAGTCTGGTCAGGAACTTATCCATTAATTACACTAGCTCCGCTGAAGACGCCACCCCTTTCTGATCTTCGTTGCTGGAATTTTGAGGCGATTTATTTTCTCCTCAATTCCATATTTACGATTCCCATTTTAAACATTGTATGCGCGGCTAAGTAAAATGTTCTACATTAATAACTCATTCATAGACTACACTTTTTTTTTATTTTCGGAAAGTTAGGAGTAGAGACACTAATCATTCTTCTTAGTCGTCGCTACCTTCAGTGAAATTAATTAATCCTTATGTGGCGGCTTATTGCTCTGGGACTGAGCACTGAATGTAGCTTCTTCCACTTACTTACCTCGCATACTACTTCATTACTGGCATACGTACGTAGCACTTACTGATAGACAGTAATACTACTACTATCCATTTAGTCGTATTTTTTATGTCCTTTCCCTGTATATGATTAGGAGCAGTTAAGAATTAAGCTGTTCAGTCTGGTGAGGAGAATGGTTGAAGAATTGTATATAATCAAAGGCAGACGATACTTCTGGGACTTAAAACTCGTAACAGTATCACACATGGCTCACCACGCCGGTAGTTTCTGTATAAATATAATGCACTGAGAGGAAATGTCGAAGTAAGGTAATCGGTGTCTTTAGCACGTGAAATAATAAATCTGTTTGAAAGTTACTGTCTCGCCGAAAGCCCATCACTAAATGTTCCATGTGTCTTGACCCCCGCATATAATTACGTGTCGAAATTTCACTCTTAGTTATTGTTAAGAAAAACAAAAAGGCCAGTACAGACTTCGTCATTGTACCGTACTTTCATTCAAAATTCATTTCATTTTGGTGGGCAAAAGTGTTGCGGCTTTCATTAAGATATATTTCTGTTCTAGCTAAACTTACCTCATTATTCAGGTAATCAAATCAAGAAGAATGAGATGGGTGGAGCATGTAGCATGTATGGGGGAACAGAGAGGTGAATTTAGGGTATTGGTGGTTAACCGGAGGGAAGGGGACCAACTGGAAGACCCAGGCGTGTATGGGAGGATAATATTAAAATGGATCTTCAGGAAGCTAGATGAGGGGACATAGACTGGTTTGATGTGGCTCAGGATAGGGACAAGTGACGGGCTATTTTAAACGCGGTAATGAACCTTTGGGTTCCATAAAATGCGGGGAATTTCGTGGCTAACCGGTTCTCAAGATGGGCCCTACTCCATGTCGTAAGTAAGATATTTTACTTCATGTTTCATATGGACAAGATTCAGTTAAGGTTCATTTACTGGCCACGAGCATGTGTAAAATTGGTTCTAGTGGTTCCGCTTTCCTATCCTGTGGGGACCAGGTGACTTTATTGTGGTAAAATTATACAAGCGTGAAGCTGAGAATTTAACTATCTAATTATGAATTTATTAATGCATTTTACCACCATACCTCCCATTTGCCTTAATGGATAAGTGCTTACGCTCAATAACAGTTACATAGTTAATACGGAGGTTTGATCCCCAGAACCGCGAAAACTGTTTCGCGAAAAAATTTTAATTCGTCAGCTAATAATTATTGTAGATATGTTTCATAACTTATGATGTCCATTGTGTATTTTAGTATTTATTGTTAGACATTGCATTTCACGTATATCCATTACAGCTCTGTTACTGCCCCCTTCATCTTTTAGTACTCCTGTTGTTTCGGGGACGCATAATGAAGGAGCAGTGCTGCCAACCGAACTTGAATTCCAGTCTGTACAGTAGTGGTGGGAGTTGGTGGTGGTCTAGTGGTGCATCTGGAGGGAATGTTGCCTGCACTGTAGTTTGCTCGGTGCTGGGTTCTTGGACTGGGGTAGTGCTATTACGTACGTATGGACCTTAGCAGTGGTGACTCACTAAGTTGCTTCGGTTGCAGGATGTTTTCGAAAATGGAAATATAACTACGTGCACCCGGGTACAGACGTCTGTTGCCCGTGTCAGTGTTAATTTTTTAAACGCTTTCGGGAAATCGGATATGGCCTGTTGTGTAAAATTATGCAATTGGGTTTCTATGTTCTCAGATCGTAGGCGCAGTAGTTAAGTGAAAAATAAATTCGAGACAAATTTTGGTTAGTTCGACATTCCTAATTTATAAGAGTTTTCATGTCGTCCACTTTCAAAATCGAATACTGTAGAGACATATGTATGCATTCCATTGACATGGTTTTTTGAACACACTACTGAACACAACGAGGTTCGTTAAACGTAAAGAGCTTCTTGACCAACTGTCATTTTTTAAGAATATCCTGTGTCGTCATGAGTAACTTTCCTGGAGTTCCTAAGTATTTCCAACGTTCGTCTTAGTTATTTTCACAATAAAGAACATTCGGCTATCACGTTTGCAGCACTTATTTTTTGATTCCGATAAAAGTTTTGTTGTAAAACGACACGTACTTGCGGGTTGCGGGGTTTTTTACCCCTAAAGTATGCAATTTCCTGGTTTTAATGAACACCTTGATCAGTTGAACGTTTTTATTAAAGGATTTAGCGACAGGAAAATTTAGTACTGCAACAAATTCATTTAATTTCACATATTAAATACACTCGATATGTTATTCTGTGTAGCACCTAGTTAAAGTCTTTGATTCTTTGCTTACAAAACAAAACGCTTACTTTAACTTTTGCGTCAAGTAACGTTTAACCGTTTAGCTTTTAACACCCACACGCATAATACATATTTTACATACGCACATACTTTACGTACGTAGTACATATAGGTATGTATTTATTTGGTTATTTATTTTTTGTACGTTATAGTTTATAAGCACCCTCCCTGGTGTTGCATTACATTGGGGCGGTGTGAATGTACTGGTTCTTGTGTGATAAAGGGATGGAAACGATGACATAACTCGTTTGCAGAGTCCCCACTGCTATGTTGCCATAGTAACGATAGAAACTCTCGAATTAGGAATGAACTGTGTGACATGTAACTTCAGAGAGCGTAATAAGGCTAAGGACTTCCATGGTAATAAAAGTGTTTAAAGTGTGGTGTTAATTACTCAGTTTTCTGATTAAATAATTTGTGTAGAGTTAGTTGTTGTGTTTTATTAACTGTGCTTAATATTGAGGTTGTTTGATATTTTCAGCCATGGTATGCACCATAATTGTTGCTGCCTTAAACGATTGTGGATTCATTTTTACTCTTGTTATAAAGACGCATGCTACAGAATTGAAAGGATTAGTGTTAAGAAAAGGACGTTCGTGGTCCTTCTTAATACTTGTAACGGAAAGTAGTACAAAGACGTACTGAAAATTCAGGTTCGTGCCATAATTCAGGCGATAGGACGCCGGATTCTCATCGCGGAGGCTCAGGTGCATTTGCAGGGCAGTCTGTGTGGTATTTGTGACAGACGAATTGGCATAAGAAGAGTTGGCCCTGAGAGTAATGTGTTTTCTCCCGTCAGCTGTCCTTCCATTGCTGTATGTTCGTATTAAATCATATGCTATCGACATTCTTTAGTCAAGTCACTAAATAAACCACAGAGAGAACAGAAGGATGAAACTGCGTATGTTCACAATCAAAGTAAATGACGGGCTGGACACTGCTTTGCTGCCCGTCGTAATTTGCAGAATTTAATTATAAAACTAAACCATTCGTAATTTTTTGAGCTACACCCTTTGTTGCATGAAAGCATTGAAACCTGTTGCAGTGTCAGGTTTGATATTTATATACCAGATTTTCGTAGGCTATGATTTTTCAGCCGTAATGATGTGAACACAGCTCACTTCTGTAGTTTGGAAATAAACCGAAACTTTACAAGGATTTCCAAGTACGCTGTCTTGTTTCTTTCTCATATGTGGTACTGAAAAGTGTTGCTATGTGTGGTTAGCCGTTTGCTTAGTTCCCTGTCTCAATATTGCTTGAGGGAGGGGTTCTACATTCGGTTCGTGAAATACACCTCTTTCAACTTAAACTTCAAATTATTTCTGTTAATTTACGCTTAGTTTGTTTTGTAATCTCGACACCTGTTTCACGTTGCATGGAGTTCATGATGATAATTCTGAGTAGCCATGCGTAACCCCCTCTGATTTGTAGACGAACTTGCTTCTGAGGACAGCGCCTGTCTGCCTTAATATTGTAGAGCACTAGTATAAGTATGTGCATATGCTCATTACTATCATGTTAAATACGTGCATTTGCGATAGACCCTTTAATAACAATCGTTTACGTTTGTGGTAGGCAAATCAAAGACCGTAGTGCAGTATTCACAGATAGAAATTTTGCAAGAAGGAATATGATAAATTTATGTTACTAGACGTCTTCAAAGGATGTGGGGTTTGTTACGCCCTTCCGCATCCCTATTTTTGAGGTTCGCAATGACGTGCCCCTAAAACTATGTGCTGTCTTCTCACCAGTTGGCCCTATTAAGCCATAGCGTCGCAGAAGTGGCAAAGGGAAAACACGTATTGTTCAACACAAACTATTTAGTCGCTTAATGGAAGCAAAACCGTAAGAAAATAAAAGATTTGTGCGTGTTGTGTGGGAATGTTTTTGAGGTTATACATGTTTAAGAGTTGAAAATTCTGGCATTTTTATTTAAACCCGAAGTTAACTAGTGACTTTGATGGTATCAAAGGAATGCGGGCGGGATGGGGTGGCGTAGATATTCGCCTGGCGAGGATATATGACTCAGCAAATACTACCTGTGCAAAAGCATTTATCACTTACATTAGAGAGACTGTGCGGGCTTCCAGTGTTGTAGCGGTCGATGTATTTGAGACTGGAGTATTTCACTTACATCTCGTGCCATAAAACGTCGACTGTGATCATACAGTGCGCCTCCCTTTTCCTTCCTCTTCACGACATATTTCTCCCCCATAGTTTCATGGTACGGGATCTGGACTGTAGGAAGTCATTGTACAGCCATGAACACTCTTGGCAATTGGCAGTGTTTGCTGAGTGCAGCATGCCGTAATGGAGCTGCCATTCCTAATGGCTGTGTTTCGTTACGTTTTCATTTTCCCTGAATGGAAAAAGGTTTATGAATTAGTAACGCTTCTGACTTGTATGGTGAATATTCTAAATACGAATCTGACGCGACGCGCCTTCAAGATGAAGTTTTTGTGGCGTTTATCTACGAATGTGTCATGAACGATTTCACACAGTCGTTCCACCTTAGGTGATGTCTGAAGTTGATGCCGCGTCGTGAAATAATATTCAGCTCATCCGACCGAAATGTATCTTATTAAGACTGACCACGGTAGGCATGTCCATAGGGTACATCTGCCCGTCTTTCCGTGGAGTCCATTCGGATGGAATAATTCAACTCGCACTGGACTGGTTATTGTGGAACTCTGTACGAAGGATTTGCACAAGTATTTGTTGACAGATTCCAATGCTGTTTAAATTCGGACAAAACAGGCATGTGGGTGAAGACTGCGTAAATGTGGCATACTGTCGCGCTGTTTGCGACGTAACACATCCGTTCCTAAAATACGGAAGAATTATCTAATACAAAAAATGACTGTCGTGACAGATTGTAGTCTGTTGCTAAGATGCGGAAAAGGCAGATATACTTGCTGTGTGTTACTCAAAACGTGGCAAGGCGCTTTTAAATTCAGGTATTTTAGTGTTTTTGTCAGATTATTTACGAATTTGCAGTCTACAGATTATAACAATGCAAACGCGCCGGAAGTGTTACGTGTCCCGAGAATTTGTCATTGTGTCGTCTTAGGTATCTGCTTATCCAGTCTCTGGTTCGAATTCGGTAGTCAGAAATCCTAATTTTATGCGTTGTCCAAGACGACTGTATAGAACGCACGGATTGGAGGGTGCTGAAGTTAAGTGCAGGATTGTAATGCAGTGTCTCGCCACGTTAAGGCACTGTTAAACATGACGTGAATGAGTTATTCATTGAACAGTAACACGTGTGATGCACCGCCCACTGTAGCAGCAACAGTAACCGCAGCAGGATACATACGTGCACTATTCGAATCTTGTATGACTTTCATTCGGAACAAATTTAAGGTGGGCTTGACGTGCAGCTGTTATGGAGGATGCACATTGTGTACGAAATTTTAGTGTAATGCGGCCGACCGGGAACGAGGTGGTTTATTAATGTTAAAGCGGCATATTGTGTGAACTGTACGTTGGTTTTTGTGATATCTGTTATAACACTTCGGGTTAAATAACAGTAGGAAATTTTGCGGTCTGTCGCTTAAGGGAATTCTGCTCGAGGACGTTCGTGTAGTTTTGTACCATGTCAATTTTGTTACCGTGGTTTTAAAACGGATTTAATAAACAGTGTAAGTGCCGAAGATTAACAACAGCCTGTGTTGGTAAGGGGTGTGCATTTTTTTTCTCTTCGCTTTCAATTTGTCCGTACCAGCGCTAGGTAATACCTTTGTCCACTGCATAGTGGGAAGAGTATGTAGTAATGGGAAAGTCATGAACCAATACTGAGATCTAGAATGCGTGGAAGTTTACCTCCATGCTCATGATACTGTAATTTTGTAGTAAAGGCGCCTGCTTTTGCGATGGTTAATGAAGACTGGGTTCAAGTCTGAAAGTATTCGTTTTCAGAAGCATCTGACTTAACGCTACAGAACGTCAGTAGTTGATACGCCATAAAATAACCCAAATTGAGCTTCAGATTTGGGTCTTTTTGTTACCGGAAAACTGCAATGGTTGACACTGTTGTCACTTAACCGGATAATAAGTAAAAATAATGCAGTTTTTTACGGAGGCTGTAACCGTTTTCTGAGTCATGGTGCCCCTCCTTTTATCCATGAAGCACAGTAGCTGTTAGAGCTTCGAAAAATTAACGAGTAACCAGGTCAGTGTTATGTATCTTGATACGGCGTTCTCTCTTATCTGGAAACACAGCGCCATAAAATAATCGAATGTCCAGCCAGTGAGAATAGTTCACTCTCATGGTGTTTTCTGTCTCGGAACCACATTATGTGATGCAGGGTTGGAAATCAAAATGACCAGCCTGTCTGAATAATTCAGTAGTCAACTGTTCGTGTTATGTTGTAGCCGCATTAGTTGGTATAGTGACGTCAAATAACCGAGTGACCAACCAGTGAGAATTGTTCAACTTCATACTTTTTTTTTTTATATGGGAACCCTCAGTAATTGATGCAACGTTGTAAAATAAACGAATAACCAATCAGAAGTATCATTGTGTTCTTCGTGTTAATATCCGGTAAAGTGGAATCTTTGCCAAACACTACCACAGATTCTAATTTATATTTAGTGCCATAGATGCGTCCTAGCAACCCGATAACCCCCCCGCTTTACCCACCTCGTTCACAGTTTGTGTCACTGTTCTTCCAACCAGCCTTCATTTTATGTCCGTGTTTACATTTCCGTCTCATCAAAAACGAAGATCGTTTGAAGGTACGGAAGAAGAGAGGCGAAAAACGCGTTTAAACATCATCGCGGCGCTCAACCGTCTTCTGTTTTATTTGTAGTTTCGCTTGCAGACACAGGCAGCGTTAATTAGGTAAAGGAGAATCGTAGCCCATCTCTTTGTTCCACTGCTTTTTAGAAATGGTTTACGTATAGATGGCAGTATCTGTTCACGTGTAATGGGATAGTGTTGTCGGTAGCTGGATATCCAAATATCGTGGTTTGTTTAACGACACATAAGCTATACAGCATATAATAATATAATTACGAATTCAGAGGGTCGTAGGAAGACGTGGTCATGACTTGTTTTAAGGAACGATTTCTGTTTTCAGATTCTAACGCTTTCTGACGTTGTCTGTGAGATATCTGTTTAAGCAGTAGTTGTCTGAAATTGGGTCTGCCTGAAGCCGGGTCGGTAAAAGAATGGACTCAGCTTGTACCTAGTATCTAGTCCCATTTTGAGTGTCACCATTTTTCATTCATTGCCACATGTATCCTGGACCGGTATGTAATTTTATCCACTGAAACATATTGTTTCATTTAAGTTTTTGATAAACTGGATTAGTGAATGATTAATTATAAAGTAAGTGATTCCCTTTTGAGGCAAGAAGGTGTATCTGAACTGTTGACGGCCGGGAGATGTAGAGCGCTGGTAAGTTGAGTTAGCAGACTGTCGGCTTCAATCCCCTCCCCTCGGTGCCAGTTCTTTCCCACACGTGTTCATTCTTTCGCAGGCCCTTTTGGCCGTCTTAAAATACGCGTCCTCTGCCTCCTCTTCTATCATATCGTCGCACAGCTGAATTTTTCCATGTCCACAGATGTTTAAACTGATTTCTCAGAGCATGAAATTTGTTGTGAGCTCGATTTTCCATAAATTATGAAGTTTGCTCGAAGTTTGTGTAACTTGGCAGTGTTTAAACCAACTTATTGTTGTCATGATGCGGGACTGACGTTTTTAAACAGTCTGTAATCAAGGATTAATCTCATTTGTCTAAGATCTAAAAAAATTAATATGAATCAGTTTGAAAGATTACACAGTCAATGCAGACACACATATACTTATAATTGCTTTGTTCTTTCACCATTGGTGCGAGGTGAAAATCGAAATTAAAATTTGAGGTTTCACATTCTCGCAACGGTGTTGAGGAAGGCTTAAGTCTCCTGCAATGTGAAATCATATCAATTGTTAAGGCTATCTAGGTTTCGGAGGAGTTCGGTGCCATGGGTTGCGCTTTTCTTGAAGTGTTTAGACCCAGAAGTTGGAGGAAATAAGCTCATCCGAAACACCACTAACTATAGTGAAGGCACGTTTGGTTGCATTCATTGCATTTATACAAGTGGCCAACTTTTGAAACCACGCGGCACTATGAAAGTTGAACTGTGCAGATACCAGTTATACATATGTGCAGGGACTATGGTCGAATGGTGAGCAGGTACATAACCATGCCAATGAATAGCGACTTGGAGGTACAGTAATGGGTCAGTCTCCACCGGGAAATTCTAACCTCTTCTCCATACTTGCGGAGAAGAGGTGGAGGTTGATTGGGCAAGAGGTATTTCTGCTAGTTAATGAGGATTTCGGCCCATGTACAGTAACTATGCAGCCGATTATGCCTGCTGGTATGGGGAGTTTGAATTTACGTATAAAGCGTAAAGTTTGATACCGTAGGCAAGATTCAAGGTACACAGGTGGCCAACTTATTTAGTAATTACCACGCATAATACGAGTACCATAAGAATTTGCCGGTTCCATTAAATTTTGGCCAGCTGGGAGAGGTGGCCGATTGACAAGGTTGGACAACGTCGCAGGTTTTGCTGTCGACAAAACATTGCATCCCAGAAGCCTTTAATCTTAGTACTCATTTAATCCCACAATCATAATCGTCATACCGGAATGGAACAGAGAGCTAACAAAAGTGCGATGAGCGATATTACTTAGCTTTTTGTGGTTTCTAATTAGTTGTTAGCTGAGAACTTAAAACGATAAATTCAGTAGTTGAATTTCCTTTTATACAGTATGTTAGTCGTTGTCACTGATTGGTTACTGTTCTGTGTGGTGCAGGAAATATGATTATAAAACATTATTTCTGAGAAGAGGCAGGTCTCTGAAATTATGTCTGAGGAACGTAAAAAATGCGCCGTGATGCTTGTGCCTCAGTGGACAGCTCAGTTATGGTAGCGGGGATGCTGTTAGGTTTTGCACGTGGGCTTTGCGCTTTAATCTGTAGGCCTAGTCGAAATGAGATGCATGTGCACGAAGCAAAGAAATACATTTTACAGTTGCACAGAAACAACAACCGTTATGTTATCTGTAGTCCTGTGGACATCAAATATTCAGCCTTCAGTTGGGGTGGGTAGTGAATGTGTATTTCTGTCAGAGATTCCAGCGGTTATTTCAAGCTTTGTGGCAGGAATATTAAGTCTACCAAATTGTGTTGCATAATAGATTCGGAAAACATTTCTTGTGCGTCACGTACGTAGCGCGTAAGTTAAGAGTGCTGTGTGAATATTCTCTGTTACTTTCTGCCCTAGCACACACAGACTGCACTCGTGGAAATGGTTGTGTCTGATTTCATCACGATTTTAATCACCCGTAATTTTGTTTCTGTATTTATATGCTACCAGGGAAACCAGAGCACTGGCTTCTGTACTCTGAATCCTTCGACAAAATGTGATACTCGCCAGTGTTTTCAGGGGAAGAAATCCGTGCATAATTCAGCCATAATATTAGGATGTTCCATGTATTCCGTTTTTTTTTTTGCTGTTTTCAGGCACTAAGCATTCTTCTCATTACTGCTGTAACCGTATAATGCTTGCAAGGACGTATTTTTTGACAGATTCGAAAGACCCTGATGAATATTCTCACGTTCTTTTGTTAACAAAGTAGTACTGTGAATTTACACCTTATCGTAACTTTATTTTACATAATGTTTAATGTTTACTTCTTTCTGCTCCTGACGTTACATTGCAATGAAGAGGGATCTCCCACGCGCTTTTTGGTTTTGAGTATTGCTTAGGCGCAGTGAATATGTTTTGTCTTGGTGTAAGGTATTGGACTTTTTCCTGCTTTTGCATCGGACATCATTGGCATGAGTGTCACTTGATTTTGGACCAGTTAATAGGTACGCCGTGAATGGTATTGTCGCCTGAGTTTAGAGGGACGCGAACTGTCAGTAGATTTGACATCCAGTGGCTCCGTTGGATATCGTGAAGCTGAGATTAATCAAATAAAAGTAGCAGGTAAAATAGTAAATAGTTGGAGCTCTTCTGTTATTTGTGTCCAGTTAGTGGCTGATAGTCATTGCTACGATAGTGGTTCTTACCATACTTGTAAATAGGCGGAGTTATTCCAGCGTCTGTAAACCATTACAACTAGCATTTCAAATAATTCTATGAATAGTGCACGCCAACAGTAAATTCAGTTGTAACTACATTTGGCATGTAAGAAAGAGGTTGAGATGTGGTGAATTTGAAATGAATGAATTGATCCGCAAATTTATTGACGTCTTTCTACGGATGTTCTCTGATGCAGAGTTGAAACGAAGTGTTCGGATTCGGGAAAAACTCTAAACATGAACGAGAAATGTAACATGCGTGTATGAATACAGAGTTGTGAATGTTGTACAGAATTGGACGAGACAGCTTCTTAGCTCCACGAGAGAGTGGGAGGACAATTATGTGTGGTCTGTTTTGAGATGCTGACAGGCTCTCGGCTTTTATAGCGTTTAATGATAGTTGAACGATTTTGAAGGAAACAGCCGCGGTGTAATTGAGGTAATTATCCTGGCAGTGAGCTACATGAACTGACAATATTTACGAAAAATTGCCGGCATGGGCGATGGCTCGGTTCAAGTTAGAGGACAGTGTTCAGGTATCTCGATAAAGTTTGGGTTATTCAATGTGGGTCTATGAACCTTTGGGTTAGGCTAAGCAGTGTAGGGATTTTTAATTAACCTGTGCAAGTGAACTTGTTATTGGTGTGTGTGTGCGCGCATGCGTACGTGTGTAATTCCCCCCCTCCCCCGCATCTGTACTAGGAGGACCAATAATTTGCACAGTTCGTGTAAACGGGACACCATTCGTGTTATGACGGTATGTAATTTTTACTGATCATTGTTGAGTATGTGCCTTGTATGGCATTAAATTGAACGCATTTCATTGTAGCAAGCATGTAAACACATGGTTTAATTTAATGGTGTTGATGTCTGGGATGACACATTCATGTGACCATATGTTGCATTTATAGTGTATACTTACACCAAGGTTTGTAATAATACTGCCACCTGCTGCTTATGCTGTGTAGCAGTTATTACGCTTTTCAGTCGTGCTTTCTGCTGAGGAGAAAGATGGATGTTTGGTTTCCCTACCCCTACTAATCATCTGTATTAACTGATGGTCTATTCGCACGCTAGCTGCGCTTTTGCCTACAAGCAGTTGTACTACGTGCCTCAGAATGTCATCGATTTCATCTCATCACATTTGCGGCTGAATTCTTCTGCCTGCCCGCCAGAAAGTTTATGCTCCACAATCCGGCCAACCAGCGTCTTTTTCCTGAAGGTTCTTCTTGACCCTCTCTGGAAACACATGAGTGTTATCTTCCATAAACATGCTGATTCCACTCTTTCCCGTTCACTGTACGTAAGTATCTTATAATTTTATTCGGTGCTAATTGCAGAGATCTTTGTTACGCACTTCATGATTTATTAAATGATGCTCTCGGTAGCTTGGAATATTTGTGTCGAATGCGATGATGTTTAGTGAATAGTGAGTTGTAAAGGATGTGGAAAGATGAGGTAGTGGCTTAGTTTTGAGATGCTGTCGCGGCCTCCTTCCGGGAGGACTAGGTAAAACCATGATAAATATTACGACAGTTTGTATCACCGCATATAGCGCAGGTACTTGGGCACAATTTTATCGCAGTAGGGCAGGGTTACGACTTCTATTTATTTTTGTAGACCCTTTTGTCGTGTAGCGGGTAGAGTACCCCCAGAATGTAAGCGCATAGGACAGCGTTAATGCGCACTACGAATGCGGCGTATTTCTGAATGCCGGCGGTTCATAAAGGATTCTGATGTGCTAGATAGAAATGGTATTTGTGACTGGACACATGTCGCCATCGGGAATCGAAATACGGTTCTACAGTTCGTGGCTGTACACGGTATTGACCGATGTGCTGTGGCGTTTTTACGAATAAGGTTGCCAGAGAAACTTCGTTTTCAGTAAAATGTGGAGACGGGATAGCGTAGTAGGTGTAGGTTCTAGTTGCAGGCTGGGCGGTCCGGGGCTCGAATCCCGGCAGGGGTAAGAGATTCTCTCTTTCCGAAAACCGTTCAGACTGGCTGTTGGTCCCATCAGATGTCGAGGTTAAGAGTGAATGTAGCTGTACGTGTACTCCCTCTGTATTCTGCATGGCGTGGATAGGGACAGCGTTACCTTTACTTTTATCAGTGGAATATGGCGGCCGTACTGATGAACGGCGGTGCAGCACGTGAGCCTAACCAATTGTAGACGTGCTTAAAAGCAAGCGGCCGTGTTGTCCGTGTCATCTTGAGTTGAAAGCTCGGATATGCTGCACACTGTAACAGGTCGTTTTGCGACTACAGCAAACATGCTGTCATTGATATATTGGTCGTGCTATTTCACGACGCTATTTCAACTGTCCTCGTTGATAGTATAATTAATATTGTGAACGAGACTGGAAAGGATGTGAAGCGATTGCGACGAACTTTAAGGAACTGAACCAACTTTATACTTTCGGAATATCTGAAGGAGAGGACGAGAACTTTCGGGTAACCGATGTCCTGTTTGAGATTCGGTCCCTTGACGTCCCATATACGAAATATTACTGCTAACCACAATGTTTATCCCGGACGTTCGGGTGTTCAAACAGTCGTGAACTGATGGTCAGCAACATGTTTGGTATTCGTTAATGAACTGAGACGTACTGAACTTATTGTATACTTCTTATGTGTTGCAGTATTTTTCCATTTTCATTACGTTCCAACAAATGTGTGCTGATGACAGGTGGTTCCTTGCAGTAGCCTTCATGGCTGAACAGTGGGGGATTACCGAACACTCCGTATACTGCCGTGTTGTGGCTGTCCAGTCCGGGTGAGAGCAGTCACGCTAGATGATGGACGTCCTTTTGAGGGGCAGGGAGCTGGAAAGAATAGATTTTTAAAGTACGAATCAGGATATTCGTACACCGAATGTTAAGTTGGTGGGCAGCTGGAACGTATTTCAGTTTATGCCTTTAATTTCAGAGCATATTAGAGAAGCCACTCGAATCGTTCTGGTATATTTCGTAAATCCACTGCTGTTTTGGGACGTGCATACATTCATGAAGCTTGTCATTGGACAATATTCCTATTTTAATGTTATCCTCAAAGTATCCGATGAAGTCGGGGGCTTACTTCAGCCGCAGCGCATCCAGCTTTCCGTCGGGATTAACCATTGTATGATCTGTATCCAATACGCGAACTAATTTGTTTATGCAGTATACGTACGTGTTATCTTGTATTCCAGTCCATATTCAGTTTATCTCAACTTCCTGCATTCGAAGATCTGAGCAATACAGGGAACTCCCCGTTACCTAATTTTCTCCAGTCGTTAGCTAACGCGTTTTGTATGCCTTGTATGTCTTTGTGCTTTATGTCAGTATCTCTCCGACGTCCGCCTACTAAGTATGGTTTGATTTGAAGAGTTCATTACGAACATAATCAGCACGTTTCTTTTGCTACAAATCCAGCTGTCGTAAATGCGAATTAATTACAGTGAAGGTGTTAAAAGAAATGTCACATGGCAGAGTGTCATCAAGTGTGACAGTGATTCTGGTTGTATGTACCCAATTCAGATCTCAGTCCAGATCCAATTTTCTTGGTTTTTCTCGGGAAAATTGGGGTACATTGGTAGTGTAGGCCGCGACCTATCGAACTTCCTACAGATTCATACTTGATAAGGATGTAGTATTCATTATACACTGCTGCACTTAAGGACTTATTTACAGAGATCATAAATCGGCGTTTCTTCGTTCAGTACTCCTACGAGCCTTTTGTTCTGGTTTAATTCCCTGAAAGTTCTTGGTTGTGAAAAAATCATGTTCTAAAATAGCAGAGCAGACGAATGTACACGATCTGCCAGTAGTTAAGAAACATTCTCCTCTCGATACATTCGAATTTGACTTGCGTTTGTGCCCTGGTATGTACAACGTCATGCAGGTGGTCGGGAAAATATAGATTTATTCAAAACGTAGCTGCTACATGTAGATGGGTGATGTGGAGAAGCTTCTGCCTCCTTTCCCAAGATCCTTGTTGAAGATATTTCGTGGGTTCGAAAGTGGATTGAACTTACACTCCAGAGAAGTCACTCTTATCCAAGGCTTGAACTAGTGGCTGAATTCAGTGTAAGAACTGTCGCAGGTGGTCCAAGTGAAGTAAGTATATAGGCGCCCCGGGGGGACAGCGTAGGTAGGTGGTGGAAAAGATCCATTGTTAAAAGCGGAGTGCTATTATTTATGGAATAGCCTAATATTCTATACTGGAACGAGTTACAGGACGAAAAAATGGGGTGTGACTTCTTGGCGTGCTATATTATATCAAGCGGTGCAGTAGAAAAGCCGCACTTGTCCATCGTGAAGCTCGCGCTTCTGTGATCCTCCTCCTGCTGGGTTGCAAGTCGGGCTTTCACGTGATTAGAGTACTGTACTGTAAAAATACAGTGGAGGGCAGCACAATGTGTGTTTAATGAACGCGTTTTGGTGAGGCTGAGTTGTCCGCGAAGATACTCCATACATTTCGAATGACGTCCTATAAATGTAATGTCGGCCCACTCTTCCGTATGCAACTGAAGTGGATCTTGGTAGAGTTACTCAGAATCGGCTAATCACATTCTACACATAGAATACATAGCCTAATTTTGTATTTGCCCGTAATATTTACTTACTTAATGCAGCATATTCCTACTTGAGAAGCTAACTGGCTCTCAGCTAGTCACATTCCCCGCATTTTATGAAACCCGAAGGTTCTTTGCCGCGTTCCCGCCACCGGTCTCTATCCTGAGCGAGATCAATCCAGAACATG
>Ga0123355_10003492_pt1 | contig 22552 bp, 25 predicted proteins | sample TergutEmb28metaG_3_FD_89872 | JGI IMG/M metagenome (GOLD analysis project Ga0123355, IMG submission 89872) | Embiratermes neotenicus P1 segment gut microbial communities from Petit-Saut dam, French Guiana - Emb289 P1 | ecosystem: Host-associated > Arthropoda: Insects > Digestive system > Gut ... | reverse complement strand
CCACGCACAAAAATCTAAAGCCCGCTCACGTTCGTCTTCATTATCAAGATACAGCACTACGGCATCTTCGAATTTAGGACATTTTTTATGAGTAGGCTTTTTCCCTGGTTTATGATTGAGTTCAACTTTTGGCATATGTCCATTCCCCTTATCGGCAATTGTCTTAAACGCTGTATGCGTACAATGTTTGCGCCGCACCGAATCTCTCGAATGTGGCTTCTGGTTTATAACCCAGGCATTCCAATAAACGACAGGATTTTGTGTTGGCTGTTTGAGTTTCGGACACCACGCGCGTTAGTTTTAGCTCATTTTTACAAAAGTCGAGCAGTGCAGAAACACATTCCCGTGCATAGCCATTACCCCAGTGCTTTTGTGTAAAGATATAGGAAATTTCCATATCCTGCGGGTTATGGTGTGGGGCAATTGTTACCATGCCTAAAATTTCGCTCGCTCCATGTAGGCGAACGGCGAAATGGTATGAGTTATTCTCGAACACGGAATGGCATAAGCCAACAAGTGCTTTCATGTATGACACTGCGCCGCCCAAGTATTTGCGCGCCTCTTCGCAAGTGTAAATTTTCGCGATTTCCACGCAATCTGCTAGTGCAAGGCGCGTTAGGGCGCAACGGTCAGTGTTTATATATTCCATGCGCATCGCCCATTTCACCACCAGCCAGCAACCATTTTTTCAAGTCGCGTTGTAGGCTGGTACCTTCGGGTAGCTGGTCAAAATCTGGGTATTCGTTTTTGTACACCCAGCGTTGGTAGCCTTTGGACTCCGGGTGAAGTTTTGTTACTTCATAGTCTTTTTGGAAGTTTAGGATACGAGAAGTTGGGGGCAGTATTTGTTGCAATGTAGGATACAGCAGCCATGTGGTACAGTAGATCTGGTCATATTCAACACCCAATCGCGGGAAAAACTCCGCCGCCCATGCATATGACTTGACCAAATTGTCCTCCGTCATAACAGCATCGGACGGAATATGGACGGATAGTGCCCTGTCTGCGATTTCAAACTCTAGCGCGCCCAAGCGGTAGTTTATACCGCACAAATAACGGTACGACCACCAACTACGATTAAATCCATAATGTCCAAACGACACCAGATGCTCTCCAGAAAAACGGGAGAGGCATTTTACCGTAGCCAAAAAAATATCATCGGGGATACCTTTTTGCGCAAATATTTGGCGCGTTTGCAAAGCAGCCAGCAACTGTGAAATTAACGACTTATAGCCCATGTCATCGTCGCCTGCGAAAATGGCAGCAAGGGCATCATGGGCTTGTTGGACTGTTTCGGGGTTTGTGAGGTTATCTATATGTGGTTGGATTTCTTCATATGTGATACCGGGCCAAGTTTTTGCTATTACGTCTACCATTTCCTGTGGAAAGTCCAGTTCCTGCGAAAGAGATAGAATTTCATGCAACATTTCAACACACCCTTAAATATGTATTTTTTTCCTATTGATTTGCCGTAAAAATATAGTCCTCTGGGATTATGGGGTACTTTATTTCACCCCAGCGCCCATCAGAACATTCATAACCAAGTTTGCGCGTTATCGCTATTGCAAACTCTCGAAACGCCATGCCCATGGCCGTAATTATATTGCCATCAACAACAATGGGTGCTCTTTGCTGATTTTGATAGTCGAAAAAGTCAAGTTGTTCTCTTGCTTCCTCATACATTCCGACACAAAATTTTTTATCTTTCAAAAGTCCTGCCCGCGCCAAAAGTGCAGGGGCAATAGAATTACTTGCAATCACAATATTCCCCCTGCCAATAAACTGCTGAAGGAATGTTTTGTAGGTATCATCAAAAATTACAGATGTTGGGTCGCCGCCTATGCCTGATAGTAAAATACAATCGTACTCATCAATTTCAAACTCATCCAGTGATTTATCCGGCAAAATGGTCAAACCTTCTTCGCATTTTACGGGATTTTTGTCTTTTGCGAACGTAACAACCTCTTTGCCCTCCATTTCCAAGGACGACAAGGTTAATGCAATTTCATAATTGCAAAACATTGGATATACGAGAAATGCCGCTTTCTTGCTTGAAATCATAATGTTGCCCTCCAGGCCAGTGAACTTTGCCATTGTAAATTTCTCCTATTTGTGTTTCTTATCAAGTGGATACCATACTTCCATACTTGCCTGAGTGGTGTAGTATTCAATTTGATAAACTGAACCGTCGTACTTGCCGCAACTGTATGCCCCGTTGTTTTCAATCCAGTTTATCACCTCACCACTATTAGGTGCATCCCACATTAAATGTCCTAGGTCAAATATTGCCCACTCGCACGCAGGAATTTCTAGTGTCGCAAACTCGTCACATTCTATTGCGCTATCCGTTTCATATCCGAAAAATACACTTCTTTCCGGGTCTTGCGTATCCCACAAATAGATGTGGCAAAAACGTGCATCAGACTTCGAGAATGGGTTCTTGTCGTAGCATTCATTTACTTTTGCCCACAACTCGCCTTGAGTTTCTATATTACCAAACATCCCAGTAATATATCGTTTGTCCAATTTAATGATTTTTGGCGGTATAAGTCCTTCCATCCTACAACACATCCTTCAAAAACTTACCTGTATAACTCTTCTTACATTTTACAACATCCTCTGGCGTACCGCAAACTACAATTTCGCCCCCAGCGTTGCCGCCCTCTGGGCCAAGGTCAATTACATGGTCGGACACCTTTATCACGTCCAGGTTGTGCTCAATTACGATAACGGAGTTGCCGCCCTCGGCTAGCTGTTGCAAAATGCCGATTAACTTATGCACATCGGCAGCGTGCAGGCCGGTAGTTGGCTCGTCCAACACATAAAGGGTGCGGCCTGTTGCGCGGCGGGACAGCTCTGTAGCTAGTTTCACCCGCTGTGCCTCGCCGCCGGAAAGGGTGGTGGAGGCTTGTCCAAGGCGCACGTATCCTAGCCCTACGTCGAACAGGGTCTGCAGCTTCTCCTTGAGGCGGGGCAGGTTTTGGAAAAATTCCACTGCCTCTTCCACTGTCATTTCCAGCACATCGGCTATGGACTTTCCTTTATATTTAACTTCCAGCGTTTCACGGTTGTAACGCTTGCCGCCGCAAACCTCGCAGGGTACGTACACGTCGGGCAGGAAGTGCATTTCGATTTTTAAGATACCATCGCCAGAGCAGGCTTCGCAACGGCCGCCGCGCACGTTAAAACTAAAACGGCCTTTTTGGTAGCCGCGAATTTTCGCTTCGGGCACTTGGGCGAATACGTCTCGCACCATGTCAAATAACCCCGTGTATGTGGCGGGGTTGGAACGCGGGGTGCGCCCAATTGGGCTTTGGTCGATATTTATGACTTTGTCCAGGTGCTCTAGGCCAGTCATATCCTTATGGTTGCCTGGCTTTACGCGGGCACGGTTTAGGTCGCGGGAGAGACGTTTGTACATTATTTCATTTACAAGCGAGCTTTTGCCGCTGCCGCTTACGCCTGTTATAGATGTAAAAACACCGAGGGGGAAGTCTACCGATATATTTTTTAGGTTATTTTCCATCGCACCTGTAATGTGTAGCATCCTGCCTGGGTCGATTGGGCGGCGTTTTTTCGGTGTTTCGATTGTCGTGCGGCCGCTTAGGTACTGGCCTGTAACAGATTCCTCGCAATTTACGATATCATTCACATGACCCGCAAAAACAACATTGCCGCCATGTGTACCCGCCCGCGGACCAATGTCTACGATGTAGTCACTTGCCCACATAGTGTCAGAGTCATGTTCTACTACAATTAGGGTGTTGCCGATATCTGTTAAATGACGAAGGGTTTTTAGCAAGCGGTCATTGTCACGCTGGTGCAGTCCAATGCTTGGCTCGTCTAAGATGTATACTACGCCCACCAGACCGCTGCCTATTTGCGTAGCCAAGCGAATACGCTGTGCTTCGCCGCCGGAAAGCGAACCAGTTGCGCGGGCAAGTGTGAGGTAATCCAGCCCCACATCCATGAGAAAACCTGTGCGAGCATGGATTTCCTTTAGAATTGCCCCGGCGATTATCATTTGTGTTGGGGTGAGTGTTAGTGACTTGAAAAACTCCTGCACGCCGCCGATGGTTTTTTGCGTAACGGCAGAAATGGACAGGTCGCCAACAGTTACGGCCAGAATTTCCGGCTTTAGGCGCAGGCCTTTGCAAGTTGGGCAGGTGATGCTGGTCATTAAACTGTCGAGAGCTTCGTGAGCTGCTGTGCCGCCATCTTTGTAGCGACGCATTAGGTTGTTGGCTATGCCCTCGAAGTTGTGCTGGTAAGAGCGGTGCTTGCCGTCTTGGCCAACGTATTCCAGCTTCATCATTTTGTAAGGGTCTTTTGGGTCGCCATGCATTATAATATCTTGCGCTTTTTTCGGCAGGTCTTGGAACGGGGTGTCTAGGCTGAAATTGTATTCCGTACTTAGCCCTTCAAGAATGGCGTGCACCCAGCTACCGTCGGTTTTTACGGCGTTCCAACCCGGGGCGGCAATTGCGCCTTGGTTAAGTGAAAGTGCCGGATTTGGCACGATAAGTTCCGGGTCAAAGATTAGCTTCATTCCAAGTCCCGCGCAGTCTGGGCACGCGCCGCTTGGGTTATTGAAGGAGAACATGCGCGGCTCTACTTCCGACAGATTTATACCACAGTCTATGCATGAAAAATGCTGGGAGAATGTGATGTCTTCGGTTGCTTCACCTGTATCCACACTGATTACAACCAGGCCGCCTGTAAGCGTCATTGCCGCCTCTATGCTTTCCGACAGGCGTTTGCCAATGCCTTCCCGCACAACCAGGCGGTCGATTACAATTTCTATTGTATGGCGTTTGTTTTTGTCTAGGGAAATTTCTTCGCCAAGGTCGTATGTTACGCCGTTTACGCGGGCGCGTACGTAACCATTTTTGCGGGCGTCATCCAATAGTTTTACGTGCTCGCCTTTGCGGTCGCGCACCACAGGGGCTAGTACTTGCAGGCGGGCGTTTTGCGGTTGCTCCAGCACTTGGTCTACAATTTGGTCTATAGTTTGTTTTTCGATAACCTTGCCGCATTTGGGGCAGTGGGGCGTGCCTACCCGGGCGTATAACAAGCGCAAGTAGTCGTATATTTCCGTTACTGTGCCAACTGTGGAGCGTGGATTTTGGCTGGTGGTTTTTTGGTCGATAGAAATAGCGGGGGAAAGACCTTCGATAAAGTCAACGTCGGGTTTTTCCATTTGCCCCAAGAACTGACGGGCGTAGGCAGAGAGGGACTCTACATAGCGGCGTTGGCCTTCGGCATAAATTGTATCGAATGCCAGCGATGTTTTTCCGCTGCCGGATACCCCTGTAAAAACTACCATTTTATCCCTTGGAATGGTTAGGTCTACGTTTTTTAGGTTGTTATTTCTTGCGCCTTTTATGGTTATTGTGTTTGTGCCAATGGGTGTCATGTAATAACTCCTTCAAATGTTTGTTCGATGCGTTGATTATACCATGGATGTACCAGTTAAGCAATTGACTTTTCTGGGAAATTTCTATAAAATGAAAGCAATGTATCCGTAGCTCAGGGGATAGAGCGTTCGCCTCCGGAGCGAAAGGTCGGAGGTTCGATTCCTCTCGGATACGGGAAATGTAACGAAAAAGAGGCTGTCTCACTAGGCCTTTACATGGTGCAATTTTGCAGTCATGTAAGCCTAGTGAGACAGCCTCTTTTTGATTTTTTATTTCCGATTATTCCAGTCCATGTTTATGTTTTTCATACCAAGATTTAATTTCATCCTCTGTATCCGTTTCCAGTGTGCGAAAAATTTCACGGGCAAATTCTAGCGCGGCAGTTTCATTTGCAGTAATAAATCCACCATCGTTAACTGCTTGCGCAACTGAAAAATATTCTTGCCCTTTGTATACTTCCTCACCTTCGAGCATTTCATCAAAATATTCTTTCTCATCACCAGTGTGCTTTATGTTGCAATGCCATGTATGTCTCCACCATATCCTTGTAGCTACCTATTGCACGCGACCTGTCGGCGTCCTGCAAATATTCCGCATAGTAGCGGAATGCAACCAGCCATTCGGATACGTTGACATATTGCACCAACAGCTCTGGCGCGACCGATATGCCTGTGTGATTATGCAATGCCTCGCTGTAGTAGGCAATCAATGCGTCTCGGTCGATAGGCAGTTTTTGGTCAATGCCTCTAACGCAAAAATATGCCACCGCGCCTATTCCTTTACCGTAGTGGGTGTATGCCCAGTCACATACCAATAGCCGTGCCCCGTCCAATAGCAATTGGTCCGGTGCAAAATCGCCGTGGCAGAATGTGTTGGGGATAGTGAGTTCCTCGGAATACTTCGCAATTTTGTAGAAATCATTGTGCATGTTATCAAGAACCTTGGCATCTATGTTGTCAGGGAATTTCTTGTGCAGTCGCATCCAGTTATCGCAAGATTCCTGCAACGAGTAGCGGCCTGGCTCATTTTCTGTTTCCAGCCATGAGAACGCCGAATAAGCGGTGCAGTCCAGCGCGTTAATGCGTGTGCATATTTCCACCGCTTGTTGCAGCAGTGCCTTGTCCCAGCGGTGCGGTGGAATAGTTTCGTATTTTTTAAGAACCAGCAGAACTTCATTGTCGTTGGCGGTTTGATAGACAACTTCCGGCAGGAAATCAAGTTTGCCAGCGTATTTTTCGTAAAATGCGTACTCGTTGCGGCATTGGTTCATGCCCTCGCTGTCAATGGTTGACGTATTTGCGTATTTTATGAAGTATTGGTTGTTACAAAATAGCTTTACCGCACAGCTAAAACCAGCGGCCACGGGCGAGAAATGTATATCGCCTTTTATTATGCCGCTTTCCTTAAGTAGAGCTGATATTCTGTCTTCATGTGGCATATTAGCCCCTCCTTCATAGAAACAGTCTTTGAATTATGAACTCAGCACCTTCCATTGCTTTGACAAATCATATGAATTATCCGCAAAATCATCCTCAATCGGAATTATAAGATTTGTGTCCAAACCCAAACTTTGCGCAATTTTTATGTTCATCGAATATCCACTCTCTTTTTCGTTATTTCCGAGATGAATAATTCCGCGGAAAGATTTTTTGAGAATATATATAATTGATTCTGCAATAAAATCCACATCGCCCCATGTGGATATTTTGTTTTTCGACAATTTAATACACTCATTATTGGTTATAGATTTTATCATCCTGGACATTCTTAAATCCCATTGATTATTACCATCTTTGCCATATATAACTCCTGGGCGGACAATAATATGGTTAGTGTGGCGCATGACCTTTTCTTCGGCACTTATCTTTGCAAACGCATACCTGTCTAAATGATTGTTTTGCTTTGTGTAGTCGGGCTTGTCGCATTCGCTATAACCGCCTTTTCCACCATTAAATACCTTTGTCGATAAAAAAACAAAAGTGCAGTTACTGCCAATCGCAGACAGCACATTTTCTATGCCAATGTCTGTCAGTTTGTCTTCAATCGGCATATCATAAATAGTCCACAACACAATGTCTGGATTTATGCTTGAAATTACTCTGTCTACAGACTCCCGATTTAAGACATCCAGCTTAACTAATTTGTCATCCCTATTCGTATTATAAGTTCCATAAACTGTGGCGCGACAACTCACATCGGTTAGCTTGTCATACAGCACGCCTCCGAGAAATCCACTAGCGCCAAGTATTAGTATTTTTCTGTCCATTGTTTTCGCCTCACGCTAGTTCTCCAACAACTTCACTGCTCGCTGATATGCCATCCCTAAAAACTCCTCAGCCGTCCTGTCTTTATAGATGCAACTTTTCTCATGCGTCCCGGAGTCCAGTTTGTATATTTCTAGGGTGAAGAAGTCAACTTTTTTACATTGATTTAACCGCGCCATTATTTCATCCCATTCTATTGTGCCATCAAAGGGTAATACGTGGGCATCGAAGCCGTCGGAGAAATTATCATTTATGTGCAATGTGAACAACCTGTGGCCATACGCTGCCAGGCAGTCTTTGTGTTGGTTCAAATTTTCGTGACCGGTATCGTAGCAAAATCCAACATTCGGTGAAGGAAACCCCTCGAAAACGGCGTCAAGATGTTCGAAAGTCCACAAATTTTCAAATGCGATTTTTACATTTTTCTGCCCTGCAAACTGAATTATTTCTCCAAGCCGCTGCAAACCCAATTCCGTCACTGGCGGATAGGTTGGAAATCCTGTAAGGTGAATTACAATGGTAGGGATATTGTACCGCGCACAGTCTTCCACACAGGATATAAGTACGTTCTTGCGCTCATCGCCGCCTGCACCCTCTTCCCAAATGGAATTGGCATTGTCATTTGCAGAGTGAACGCAGTCGATAGTCAGGCCATATTCCTTTGCGGCTTTCACTTGTTCATGCTTGTCCTCATCGCCCCAGTAGATATTGACCGCATCAAACCTGGCGTTTTTTATTAGCTGGTATTTCTCTTGTGCAGGCAAATCGGGTTCGAATAAGGGAAAAATGCTAATTTTTGTCATGTTGTTTGCACCTCCATGCCATAGTATGCACGAAGTTTGCACCGTTAGCAAGATTTTGTGCACTATAACAATTATTGACCTATTATCTTTGCCATTTTCTATGTACATTCCAGGAAAATTATCGTAAAATCAATATATATGACAAATATAAAGGAGTTAATTGAAATGCAATCATTCACATTTCACAGCCCAACGGAAATTATTTTCGGCAAAGGGGAAGAAACTAACACAGGCACTTTAGCAAAAAAGTATGGCGGCAACAAGATTTTTGTTGTATACGGCGGCGGAAGCGTTGTAAAAAGCGGGCTTTTAGACAGAGTTGTAGCAAGCCTTGCAGGCATGGAATATTGCCTTTTTGGCGGCGTGCAACCTAACCCGCTACTTTCTCACGCGCGGGAAGGCGTGCAAAAAGCAATCGAGTTTGGCGCAGATTTCATTCTGGCCGTTGGCGGCGGCAGTGTTATAGACACGGCAAAAGGCATAGCCCACGGTGCAAAAAATCCTTCAATTGATATTTGGAAATTTTGGAAGCGCGAAGAGATTGTGCCTGCGTCCCTACCCATTGGCGTGGTGCTAACCATCTCCGCCGCGGGTAGCGAAACCAGCAATTCTGCTGTACTAACCGACGAAGTAAAAGGCGAAAAGCGCGGACTAAACACCGAGTTTAACCGTCCATGTTTCACAATAATGAACCCCGAACTTACCTACAGCGTACCGAAATACCACATGGCCGCTGGCATCGCGGATATTATGATGCATACAATGGACAGATATTTCACACAAGAAACGGAAGCCAACGAGCTAACCGACGCCATTGCCGCCGGGCTTTTGCGTACCATGATTAAAAATGCGCCAATCTTGCTGGACAACCCAACAGACTACAACGCCGCCAGCGAAATCATGTGGTGCGGCAGCCTTTCCCATAACGGGATTACTGGGCTTGGTAGACCGTTCGACTTTTCTGTGCATGGAATTGGAACGGAACTTAGCGGGCGGTTTGATGCCAGCCATGGCGCGACACTTACCACAATGTGGGGCTGGTGGGCGCAGTATGTAAAGGATATAAACCCCGCGCGATTTGAAAAATATGCCCGCGACGTTTGGGGCGTTGAAGGTGCGGACGCAGGAATTACGGCCACGGTAGACTTTTTCAAATCAATTGGAATGCCAACAAATTTTACAGAGCTTGGCATTGGTGTACAGCCCGACAATGTAATTGAAGAAATGGCTAATAGCGCAGTGTTCTACGGCGGGCGCAAGGTTGGTAACTTTAAGCCCCTTGAAGCTGCTGATGTTGCGGCGGTTTATCGGTTGGCGAATAGGTGATACTAGAAACTCTGGGAGGTGAAGAATATGTATGCTGTGAAAGGGATTTACCAAGGTGATACATTCAAGACAATACAGCCCATTCCTGTAGATGGGGACTATGAAGTGATTATCACATTTATTCAACCTGTGCGAAAACAAAAGCGTCCGCTTTCTGAACTGAGAGGATTTATGAAGGGTGATGTCTGGATGGCCGATGACTTCAACGCACCGTTAGATGAAATGAAGGAGTACATGGAATGAGTTACTTGCTAGATACACACGCATTGATATGGTATTTTGAGGATTCCTCAAATCTACCATCAAAAATAGCAAACCTCATTGATAACCCTGCATATCCAAAATACGTTAGTATTTCATCATTATGGGAAATTGCGATTAAATCAAGCATAGGCAAATTAAATATGCGCTTACCTCTCAACGAGTTTTTAGATGTTATAGAAGATAGCGAACTGACAGTTCTTCAAATAACAAATAACTACCTGAAAGGGCTTTCAAAGTTACCATTTATCCACAAAGACCCCTTCGACAGGCTAGTCATTGCTACTGCTATGGCAGAGGACTTGACTATAATCACAATCGACGAAAACATCCAAAAATACAACGTCCCATGGGTTTGGTGATATGAAAAACATAATAATCGCAGGCCCCGCGCGGGCAGGCAAATCAACATTAGCCCGAAAAATCAAGACCGAACTAGGCCATTTCGTAATAAACATAGACAAACTAGCGGCCGCTTTCGGCGGGGCATTTCCACAGCTAGACATCCGCCTTGCATGGAACAGAGACAAAACAACCGACAATATCGCGCCATTTCTGGGGCACTTTCTCGGGCTATTCTCCTCACCTGGCGGCCACGCCCTAGACCCAACCTGGCGTAGTCTGGGTGCTGTGCCAGGCAACCACTTTGTACTAGAAGGCGCGTATGTAAATTTCGATAAAATCGCTCCCATCTTAAAAACGTACGGGATAGAAGAAATATCCGAACATTTCACCTGTATCGGACTGGTGCAAAACAATAAATCCCCAGAAGATTTTGTCAGAGATTTCAAGCAACATGATACAACAGACGACTGGACATACGGCTTCAGCGACACCGACTTGCATAAAGTAGCCGAAGACCTAACCGCATTCAGCCGCAAAATGACCGAGCACCTGGCAAAACATAACTTCACAATCTACGACACATCTGTAGAGCGGGAGCAGGTTTTGCGTAAAATTGCGAGAAAAATAAAGGAGACAACCCAATGACAAACTGGCACATAACAATCGACCAATTCGGCTACCGCCCAGGCGACGCAAAAGTAGCCGTAATAGCCAACCCCCAAGAGGGTTTTAACAAAAATGACAACTTCACCCCAGGTAAAACATACGAAGTGCGCCGCTTAAACGACAGCAACGTAGTTTTCACAGGCACACCCACCCCATGGAACAACGGTAAAACCGACCCATTCTCAGGCGACCAAGCCTGGTGGTTCGACTTTTCGGAAATGCGCGAACCTGGCGAGTACTACATCTTCGACGTAGAAAACTGTACAAAATCCTACAACTTCGTGGTAAAAGAAGACGTGTACGAACGCGTACTCTACCACGCCCTGCGCACCTACTATTACCAGCGAGAAGCCATAATTCACGAAGCACCATACGCCGAATACCCATGGTACGACAAGGCTACTTGGGTAGGCCCTAAACAAGACCTAGAAGCCCGTGACGTTTTCGACCGAGAAAACCCATCCCGCTACCGCGACGTATCCGGCGGCTGGATGGACGCTGGCGACACCAACAAATACATTACATTCATAGATAACTGCATACACGACTTGCTAGCAATGTACGAGTCGAAACCCGAATTTTTCAAAAATTTCAACCTAAACATACCCGAGTCACACCTGGACGCGCCAGACATCCTATCCGAAATAAAATGGGAACTGGACTGGTGCATGAAAATGCAAAACGACGACGGCAGTGCCCATGTAAAATGCGGTACATTGCGCGAAAACCCAGGCACTAATCTGCGTATGCGTGACACAATCGTGCGCTACTACCACGGCATGAAAAGTTCCGCCGCGGCCATTGCCCTTGCGGGAATCTTCGCCCACTCCGCATCCGTTTTCAGCACAATTGACATTTACAAGGACTACGCGGCCGATATGCACCGCCGTGCGGAACTTTCTTGGGGCTGGTATATGGAATGCCTTAAAAACGACACCCGCAACGATAAAATCGACAAAGGTGAATTGATGGCAGGCCTTGCAAACCGCAATTTCCACGAGCAAGACCAAATGGCACTAACCGCCGCCGTGTATCTGTACGAACTAACGGGCAAGGAAGAATACCACGACTATTTCAAGCAAAACTATAAACTCCTGCCGCCCATGAGCTTTGATGTAAAAAACAAAGCCGGCACAGGATTTTTCCAAGATAACACCGCCCTTGCATCATCCCTGATGTACTATGTTTTCATGCCAAATTGTGACGCTGCAATAAGGGAAGAAATTCTGGCGAAGTACGCGGAAATTGCAAAGGCCGACAACCTAATGGTGCCATACGCATTAGTGCCAGAGCAAAGCGCGTATCGCGCGTTTACCGAAGAAGAGTTCTACTTCTGGGGTAACTTACGCGCCCGCTCCTTCGCGGGCTATGACGCTTTTTATGCCTACGAACTGGACTTAATACCGGAAAAAAGCGAAAATTTCAAAGACCGTGCCGCAAGCCATATGCACTATATTCACGGCGTTAACCCATTTGGCATGACATATCTCACCAATATGTACCCGGCGGGTGCTTCAAAGTCAATCAAGTTCCTATATCACGAATGGTTTATGGACATACCTGGCCACGGAATGGCAGCCCCTCCAGGGTATTTGCCTGGCGGCCCAAACCTGCATTGGGGGCGCGACAACCCAATTGGATTAACCCCGCCAGAAAGCCAACCGCCTATGAAATGCTATATAGACGCGCCGTATAACTTTGGCCGCAAAGGCTCCCATGAAGGCGGCTACACCGCGTATGCCTATACCGAGAATATGTGTGGGTATCAGTCGTCGTACATTAGACTACTGTCCTGTTTTGTTGGCAACTAGCATGGATACGCTATTTATTTTGCCCGACAATAACAACGAGCAAATTTTATTCTGCGAAACCAGCAACTGCCTACCGTCATATTTCGAGCAAGTAGGCGAAAACACAGCCTTTGACAGCCCTCAAATATACAACGATTATTTTGGGGAAATCACAGGTATACCCGTTTATAGGCGATATACATTTAACACTCAAAAGTATGTGGTGTTTGTGTTCGAGCAAATTAACGATTGTGTTTCGCCTACAAATGGCTTTGGCTGGATGACATATGACAGTTTTGCGGCTGCAAATTCAAATGAAGAGATAAAACAAATAGTCAAAAGTGTATGGCGTTTTTACAACACAAGCGCGAATATGCCATGGGTCAATAAAGATGGCTTTACGCCTTATTTCAAGTGGCTACACGCAGTATGCGAAGCAAATGACATTCGAATAAACGGCAAAATAACGCAAGTTAAAAATGCGTATGTGTCTAACGTTTTTTGCGTTCCAACCAGCACAGGCAATATGTATATGAAAACTCCTGGTAAAATCTATATAACCGAACTCCCGTTCACACACGAATTAAGGAAGCTAGACATTGTAGATTTGCCGAAATGGATTGATTTTGACCTTGACATGAACGTTGTTTTAATGAGCGACATGGGCGGAAATGACCTGCCCAGCGATTCTGATACCGACACGTTCAAGGAAGTTATACTGCGGTACGCGAAAATACAAAAGGACTCAATCGCCCACATTCCCCTTGACTTTACACATTACGACAACTCTGTGGCCACCATTTTGGACAAACTGCGCACCTTCCCTGCAAAGTCCTATGAAATCCTAAAAGGCACTAGCTATGAATTATCCAAAGTAGAGCTGGACATATTAGCCGAGCAGGTACAAACTGCCATATCATTGTACAAATCAATGTCACACATACCAAGCACTATACATGGCGGCGATGTAAGGCCAGGGAATATCAGGGTTGTTGATGGCAACTATATTTTTTATGATTGGGCTTGGGGTGCAATAGCCCATCCATTTGTAGAAATCGTTTCTTTTTTGCATATAGTAAGAAGGTCACTGCCCGATGAACACGCGAGTGAAATGCTTATCGACGCTTACTTGCAAGAATGGCTTGACCACGGGTCATTCAGCGATTTGAAGCACGCGTTTTCAGTTCTTGCAACGCTAAAAGACTTGTTTTTCGCAATTGTTGACTATGACTGGCTTGAAGCAATTGTACAATCTTGCGGCAACTCGATTGACTATATGTCTGCCGACGGGTGGTTGCTTGATAGGCGTAGTTATTATTTTGCGAATGTCCTTCGCAGGTTTATCGCAACACAACTATAAGGAGAATGTTAAATGTTCCTATACGACACCCACGTACACACCAGTGAAATAAGCCCATGCGGCCAAGGCTCTGCCGCCCAGCAAGTGCGCGCGGCAAAAAAGCTCGGCTACACAGGCATAATAATAACGGACCACCTAGTGCAACACTACGGCAACTGCCCAGACGACCTTCCATGGCCAGAGCGCGCTCATTTCCAAAAAACCAGCTACATGGCCGCAAAGGAAGAAGGCGACCGCATTGGCATAGATGTATTTTTCGGCTGGGAATACACCCACTGGCACAACATACCAGGCGTGGACATTCTCACATATGGCCTGGATGTAGACTTCCTGCTTGCACACCCAAAACTTTTCACATACAACATACAGGAATATTCCGCCGCAGTGCGTGAAGCGGGCGGATATCTAGCCCAAGCACACCCATACCGCCCCGACCGCAACCGCGCCTTTGACATCAAAGGCTTTAACCCAACATTATTCGACGGCGCAGAAATTTTTAACGCCAGCGAACCCAAAGAAAACAACGCAAACGCACTAGCCTACGCAAACGAATTTAACCTGCACAAACAAAGCGGCAGCGATTCTCACGCACTTGGCCGAAAACTAAAAGGCGGCGTGTGGCTGGAAAAACGCGCCAAAAGCATACACGATATTATTGCCGCCATAAAAAATAACGCAAAGCTGGATACATGAGATTGCTTCGCTATATAAATTCGCGCACTACGAAACGCGCGTGCAGGCACGCTTGGATTGACTGGCTATACCCGCCAATTTGTGTGGCCTGCCGCGTTATAATCCCGCTAAACTTAACCCAACCCCGCCACATGGGGCTGTGCGCACCGTGTCAATCTCTATTCACACCCATAGAAGGCCCGACCTGCAAAAACTGCGGCACTCCAACCGAACGGGACGTACCCCGCTGCGTATCCTGCTTCGGCAAGACATTCCACATCACGCACAGCCGTGCCACCTTTGTGTATGACGAAATTGTGCGCGACCTTTTACTGTCGCTAAAATTTAACGAAGACAAACAAATAGCCCACAGCCTGGGAAAGGTGTGGGCTATTTTTGGTGAAAAACCTGAGGAAGAAGCTACATTCGTCCCGCTTCCACTGCACAAGAAAAAACAACGCGAACGGGGCTTTAATCAAGCGGAAATTCTCGCCCGCTACCTAGGCGAGGCATGGCAAATGCCAGTGGAGAACCTGCTGGAACGTATAGTAGACACTCCACCGCAATCAGGCTTGCACCCTCGCCAGCGGTTAGAAAACGTGGCCGGTGCTTTCGCGCTAAAAAATGGCACTGCCGCAAAGGGCAAACGCTACATACTAATAGACGACATATACACCACAGGGGCAAGCCTAAATGAATGCGCAAGAGTGCTAATGGCCGCAGGCGCAGAAAGTGTGTCATGCTTTTGCCTTGCCGTGGTAGAGCGAAAGAAGGACGATTAGATAGTCGTATTCCACTCCAGCCAAATGCTGTAACCTGTATCAAAAATACCTTCCAGCCTATAGCTGCCCAAATTTTCTATATCCAAGCCGTCAAATACAAGCAACTGATAGTTATTGCTACTGAAACGCCCCATGCCGAACACAGATATTGAGGTATCACGATAGAAGTAGCTGTCGTACAGGTAGCCATTCTGGGAAATGTTAAACAACATAGAACTTTGTGCCCAAATTCTTTCGCCGGTTGGGGATGTAATAAACACACCAGAAAAAGTGGAGTAGTGCGGAAGTGGCTCATACATAATAAGATACAAACTATTGCCAATAATGCCAATGCTGGAAATTCTCGCGTTAATGCGTTCATGGTCAACGGCCCAGTTCTCTAGGCCAATTTGTGGCATTGCTACGCCCGTTGTGTTTATCAATTCGCGATTATTGGATACAAACGTCCAATCTGGGAAATCTTCCGCAAGGTCGGCATTGGTTATAACCCGTATATCGTCGTCACTAAGTCTCGGCACTTGCGCCAGGTCAAAGCCTATGTGATGGTCTATATATCCTGCGTTGTAACTCACGCTTAACACCGTAAGATGTATTGCGCCGTTATGGCGTGCAAATTCTGGCACATACCCAGCTACAAAAGCAGGGGTGGACCGCTCGCCATAAAAATGAAGCATTTCGTCCGAGCCACGGCGCGACATACCGTTGGTGCGGCCACGCAGTGTCAAAATGCCATCGTTGTTGTCTATAATTTCACTTGCATGGCCATAGATATAGGGCGTCTCATAATCAAAGGTTTGCAAAACAAAACTCATGCTGCCAAACTCTGCCGTGCGGCGTGCGCCTGTCAAATCTTCTAGCGTAAAGTAAAAGTCCATAAGCCCGTCAACTTCGCCATAAACCGCAACAAGTTCTATTGCAAAACGGTCTTCGTTTGGGTTGCGGAAACCACCTGATAGGAATGGCACATCAATAATTTCTTCCTGCTCTATCGGGGTCAATGCCCCAGCCCGCTCTTCGCCTACAATTCCTCTAAGGCGCGCAAAACCGCCTGTGCTTTGGTATGCCGCAAAAACAGCTCCCGTTGATAATAGTAAAATTATGCTGGTAATAAAAATGCTGACAAACGCCTTTGGGCGTCTTTTTTGTTTATGTTCCATTTTGTTTTTTACCCCTTCCATAATATTAAACTTTGGCGTGTGTATCTCGCCGAATAAATTCTTAATACGCTCATCATTTTTCTTCACGATAGCACATCTCCTTCACTCATCAATTTTAGAAGTTTACCCCTTGCACGCTCGTATCTTTTGCGTAACGTTTGCGCACTTGCGCCATAGATGCTTTCCAGCTCGTGATAGTCCAGCCCTTCTACTGCGCGGCTGTATACCAATGCTCTATCTCTTGCTGGCAACTTGGTCAAGATTTGGTTAACATTTTCGCTCATAAAATATTCAGGCGTATAGGCTGTTTCTGCTTTTGCCGTTTTAAGAAAAAACAGGCTTTGCAATTTCTTGCGCCTTATAACATCCATGCAGGCTGTGTAAGCAATTCGATACAACCATGCGCCATGTATTATATTTTGAGCTTTTGTAAACGCTTTAACAAAAGTTGACTGCACAACATCTTGGGCTTCGTGGTAATCCAGCAGAATGCTATGGCAGTATCTAAGCAATCCATCTCCATGTGCTTCGATAAGATTCTCCAATTCCAGCTCTGCTGGTGTGTCGGTGATAATGCTTGTGTATGTCACTGTTTTGTCTCTCCTTTGCTACTTTTTTCTGTTCTCTTGGCCATTTGAACACATATATAACGGATAGCTAGTATGTTTTGTGACGCTTTTGAAAAATATTTTTGCAGAACCTCATACACCGATTGTACAAAAGTTCAAATATTGACACCGCGACACTATTTTAATACAATCCCTGTAATATAAACATACAGGAGGAAAAAATCATGTCAGACATTTATGTAAAGCTACAAGAGTTGGGGATAACCCTGCCAGCACCACCAGCCGCAGGCGGCATTTACTCCCCCAGTATTAAATTTGACGGAAACTTGATTTACACATCGGGTTTTATACCGCATATTGGCGGTGTTGCAAAATACGAGGGCAAGTTGGGGCACGTTTCAATAGAAGAAGGCCAAGCCGCCGCACGGGATTGTGTGCTAAACGCACTTGCCACCCTCCACCGCGATGTGGGCGACTTAAACCGCATCCGCTTTGTAAAAATGCTGTGCTTTGTAGCCAGCCAAGAAGATTTTTACGCCCAGCCAACCGTTGCCAATGGCGCGTCGCAACTTATCTTAGATATTTTTGGCAACGAAAAAGGGCTACCCGCCCGCTCCGCCATTGGCGTAAACGTGTTGCCCCTTAATGTATCTGTGGAAATTGAATTTTTGTGTGAGTTTTTATAATGCCGCCGACATTTGCGACTGAATAAATGCAACCACGGCAGGTACTCCTTTGCACTTGCCAAACGTACCGTTTAACACAATATCCGCGTGCCAACGTGTTGGCTCTACAAATTCGTCATGCCTATAGCGCACGGTATCCAAATACCGTTGCGCTATTTTTTCGCGCGGTTTATATGCCAGTGTCGATTTTCCGCTACAGCTTCCGCCGCTTATGCCAACAATGTATGGTTTTTTCATGTCTCTCTCACCTCGGTTTTGTAACGGCAGTATTCAAATGCTTGCCAACCCAAAAATCAATCTCTTCTTTTGCTGGTATTTGAAACGCGTTCCAATGATAGATTGCACGTTCTCTATCAAAATGAAAAAATGCTAATCTATTTTCTTCAATTTCATGGTTTCGTTTACTTAGATTATCCCACAGCACATCATCCGAAGCATCTATATAATACCATTCGAATGCAATATTATTTTTTTCATAAAACGTGGTAGCTATTTGCCGCTCCTCATGCGACCCAAAACCCCAGTCTAAAATAACATCAATGCCAGACTCGGTAATTTCTATTGATTTTTTGTAGAGATACTCTTTTATATTTTTAACATTCAAATCAAGGTTTTCGCTTTCTTGCGTGCCAAATAAGGCAATCAAAATCTCGTCTATTGATAATAAAACAGCGGCACTTGCCTCCATCAAATGCTTTGCGTGCCAAGTTTTGCCGCTACAAATTTTCCCGCATATAAGCATGGCTTTAGCCATATGCAAACACATCCATTCTTTGTGGCTTGTCATTGCCGTCATATTGGCAATATGATTATACACTCTTAGCTATGAAACGCCATATCAAATTCCTTTCCATCTTCACGATTTAAGTCATCGTTATAAATATCTGCTTCAATGAACTTACCAGATACACTTTTAAGGTAGCCTTCGATAAGTTCCATAGCCATAAAACCTGGGTAATTTTCGCCATCACAGTCAGTTATCCCATAATTCTTTGCTTCAACGAACCCGAATCGGGGATAATATTCAGGGTGTCCAAAAAATAAAATTGCACCATAACCTAATTTTTTTGCTTCTTGAATGGAATGCTTCATAAGAGCACTGCCAATCCCCATTTTTTGCAGCTCTGGCAAAACGCTAATTGGTCCAAAATTCAGCACGTCAACCCTTGAATTATTTGGTTGCAATATGTAGGCATTACTATAAATAATATGCCCAACAATCTTCCGGTCCATTTCGGCTACAAAATTCAATTCCATAATTCCATCTTTTTTTCGCAAGCTATGAACTATGTGATGCTCCATTGGACAACCTATTTGGGAACGTTCTATTCTGCCTGGATTATTAAAAGCAGCCCTCGTTAGCTCCTCAACTGTTCTGTAGTCTTTGGGTTCTTCTAGTCTGATGATAAGGCTTTCCATATCAATACCCCCTGTTCAAATTTATGGCATTGTACGTCTCTTTACAAGTCCTCGAAACAAGGTGCATCATCAACAAATTCAGATGGCAACCCTAACGCCCGAAAATATTCACACATTGCAATGCAACCAAATTTTTCAGATGAATAATGAGTTCCGCCCAAGAGATTTATGCCATGTTCTTTCTCCAACTCATGGGCAGCAGACGAATATTTATTATTTAAGGATAGGCCAGATATTAGTACATTGACATTATTTTCAATTACTTCTTTTACAACATCAACATCATTGCCGCCACCTGCTACAATAGCAACCCTGTTATTGGCTATTGTATTTTTTCCATACTGATACAGTTTAGTTTCGTGCCCAACGGCCTGCGAGAATTTTTCGTTTAATTCATGGATGTTTTTACAGTCGGTTGTTCCTATTACGCCACATAATGCGCCAGAAAATTCAGCAAACGGCTTTTCAACTATTATGTCAAGTGCTTCTGCTAGTGTTTTGCTATTGGAATAATCACCGTAGTTGTCAAGTGGGTAGTGGAAGTTAAATAATGAAACGCGTCTTTCCCTTAATTCTCTTAGTAATTTAGGGTTAGGTACATAAAATGCCGTATTTGGGTCTTTGCTCAAATCCCAGTCCATTGGATGATGCAAGAAAAGCATAGCATCACACGTGTTATTCTCTAAAATTTTCGTAAGCACCCTATCCGAAGGGAATACCGCTGTATATACCATGCTTATCTCTTGTGCAAAATCGCACAATAACCCCATGCTGCGCTGCTTGAAGTTATCGCAAATATATTCTTGAATTTCAGCCATGCTTTCGTCGTACCAATTCTCTTTCATGCCTGGTTTGACAAAATCTTTTTCTAGCTGGTTGTATAAGTTGTGGGCATTCATTTTTTCTTGTCTCCTAACAAATTTTGCTTCTTGCCGCATGGATTGTTGGCATAGTAAAATGCTGTAAATGAATTTAGCGGAAATTAACTGAAACCAACTGACATTTTCACTTTTTAGTCAATCTTATAGAAGCCCGCAAAATAGCGTACTTTACCCAAACGGCAAGGCAATAGTCACCGTTTTTCAAGAAGCCCAAACACTTGGTCGAAAGCCTAGTGAAATCAAGGAGTTGTTGGATGTCAGTGGATTCCCACGCCGACGTTTTGCCGACTGACGCTTGTGTAAATTTTTACAGACTTCTGTTATGTGCAATCCACTCCATCCCAAAATCTACGGCAGATTTTATATCAAACAATTTACAAGTTGCAAGACCAATTTTGCCAATTATCACTTTACCACTTTGTTCATATGCATTTCCCAAAGCAAGAAAATCATCTTCTCCATCGTAGTCATAATCCTCAACAGATTTCCAAAGTCTAGTTCCATTTTCAATCATCACGAAACGCTCTGTTATTTTCGGCAATTTCTCTGTCAGTGCCTCCGAAAGATGAAATGCTGTACAAGAATCGTAATTCACACCTAGCAGTAAAATTTTTGCCCCCAGTTTGTAAAGGAAACCCAACGGAGTGTCCATTCCTTGTGAAGGGGTTAAAACGTGCTTGGCGACTATTTTCTGTGCAAATTTTCCGTTAGCTGTAAAGGAAACATAGGGGTGATTAGAGCGTATCGTTTTTGGATGAGTACGAAAGTATTCAGCTATTACTCCTATCCCTTTTACGAAAACAGGCGTAGTATCTTTATCAAAAGGCAACATATTTTCTCGGAATATATCTTTCAATTCTGCGGGAACGGGTGGATTTTCATAGTTGTCGGGGTCATCATTCTCCCAAGTGAAAGCAGGCATAACAATTGTTCCTTCGTTGCCCACTGCCTTTAGCAGGGCTTTAACGACCGCTTCTTGTCTGCCTATAACTTCACCTAGCGAGGATAAAGACGAATGCACAATAAGCACATCACCTTCTGAAACGCCTAATGCTTTTAATCCCATGTGCAAGCTATCTACAGTATTTGGATGCTTAGTTTGTTTTAATCTAAGCTCTCCCTTTTCATGCGATGACATCATTTCTATCATATCCCTCTCAACGCATCAAATGAGTTTGTCGCCCAAATTGTCGGCATACTAAAACACTCTAACCGAATCTAACGGCAATCAACGGACTCTAACTGAAATTTTCTCGTTCCCAACCAAATTTCGAAACCCAGTAAAATAGCGCATTTCACCCAAAATGCCAAGGCAATCATTATCGTTTTTCAAGAAACCCGAACATTCGCTCGAGAATCCAGTTAAATCAAGGCGTTGCGGGCTGTATGCGGAAGCTCACGCCGACGAACTGCCGACCGACTTCTGCAAAAAATTTCCAGAAACCTTTGGACAGACAATCATACAATGTTCATGCATAATTAAATCTCCGGCCTTAAACATAATCCTAAAAGTTGCTCCACGACAAAGCAAACCTTCAATAATGAGAGCTCATCAAATCTGCGAGCAATCCAATATGAATCCAAAGGCATATTAGTATCTTTAGATTGACCAATTGGAATAGTCATTGATGGAAATCCTGTAAATGGCGCAATATTTGTAAATACCTCGTTTAACATTACGTCAATGCGGTTTTCATCAAATACTTTGTCCAACTCAACAATAGTCTTTTCTCGTTCTATAAGTCCTTCAATGTATGACGCCTCTGTCATCGAACCTGTTGTATTATTTTCCGCATCAAACAATATGCTTTGCCCATATTTAAGTGCAGTTGTTGCGTGGGCTTGGTTATATTCGATAATATCCTTGATTGTTTTCATTTTTGTACTGCCTTGAAGGGTAGATAGATAATAATTCAAACAAGATTTAAATTCATTATTCATAGTTCTTTTCATGTTAAACATAAAATCCATACGAATGGAGTCAACCAAAATTGCACCTGCATCCGAAAGCAGTGTACATAAACGGTCAAATGCTGCTTTGTTCTCCGCTGATACTTCGGGTACTTGAAAAACGCTTGTGCTTTTCGGTCGGTTAATGCCTATCCTAATTCCATCAAGCCGTTTACCACTTAAATGTGAGGTGTAATCAATGTG
>Ga0123355_10003491_pt1 | contig 22552 bp, 15 predicted proteins | sample TergutEmb28metaG_3_FD_89872 | JGI IMG/M metagenome (GOLD analysis project Ga0123355, IMG submission 89872) | Embiratermes neotenicus P1 segment gut microbial communities from Petit-Saut dam, French Guiana - Emb289 P1 | ecosystem: Host-associated > Arthropoda: Insects > Digestive system > Gut ... | reverse complement strand
TCCAGTCCATATACCCACATCCCACTTCCTGGAGATCCATCCTAATATTATCCACCCATCTATGCCTAGGTCTCCCCAGTGGTCTCCTTCCCTCCGGTTTCCCCACCAAGACCCTGTACACCCAACAGTGAATTACAACACTAGCATAAAATAATTGCTACACCAATCACATGCATACACACACACACAAACCCACACACACACACACACAAACAAACACAAAACAAAAGACCACGGCACAACACAACACAAGACATGACACAACCCAACAAAACACAACACAATACAACACAACAAAGTAATCAACAAAAAAATTGGGTTTATGCCTACAATTTAATTACAAATATTAAAACCACAGTAGTGTAATGTCGTGTGTCTTTGTCAGTTACTTACTCCCTGCAAATATTTACGAACTCGTTTTGTTTCCTTTAATAAATTAGCATTTAATACAATCTGTAAAACAATACCCTAATTCGTATAATATCATTTTTAAACTGTTATATTAAAAATGGAAATGTTTGTGTTTTCAAATATTTTTCGAAAAGACAGTCGTTTCGTTCTCTTGCTTTCTAATTTCGGATGTATCATTACATATTAGGAAAATAGTGGCATAAATTCGTGATGTTCACTGGAGCAAGATGTCATCGAAGCACTTAACATTTCTGGATCAGGAAAGGTTTTTGTACACAGCTGTTAAGTTTCAAGAAAGATGGAATTTTCCTAATGTTACCGGCTGCATAGATTGGAAGCACATTCGCTTTAAATGTCCCACAAAAGCTGGATAACTCTTTTAAGTTACAATTTTTTTTCTATAGTATTATAAGGCATTGCAGATTCTGAAAGGAGATGCAGTCTTATAGACAGAGGGGTTTTTGGTACGCAAATTGATGGTGTTGCACTTTCTGGTTCTAATTTATATAGCTTCTTGGAAGACTTGGAATCTACCCTGCCAAAGCCTGCAAGTATTGAGGGAGGTGGAACAGAAATGTCTTTCACCATCCTTGGGAATAATGCATATCCTCTAAAGACATACCTATGTAACAAAATTAAAGATATTGTAGGTATATAAATAAGTAGTAAACTAATTCTTTAGTGTTATTTCAGCACTTACCTGTAATGTTTAATTTCTCTCCTATTTCATCCGAAATTATTGGCTTGAGATCTCAGTTATGGTTATTGTTTTTCTCTTTTGTCCCAGAGAGGAGGCGTATCTCTAACAACTTCTTTTACATACGTTTTGTCCACTGCAACAACACTCAAATCCTATGCAAATGGCAGAAAGTGTCTGGCCAGAGTGTTGTCTCGCTATAAACCCACTTTGTTGGGCCAGACAGTCAGCAGTTGATGGGAGACAACATTCCAGTGAGATCAGTTTCAGTGTTCAAGTTGACGTAAACAGTAATGTGGTTGACTGCTACTTCATTCTGGTAGAGTATGTCCAGACACTTGTTTGTGTTGTGTCGGTTCTGGCTCCAAAGTAGCTGCGGCATTACTATGATAGGGCTAACTGATAGGTAAGAGGATCAGCTGGTTAGTCTGTACAGTGAACAGCACAGATTATCTCAGGGTATGAGATATGGACCAGGTGTTCGGTGATGGACGTACAAATCTTACTGTTCATGAAGTTACATTGGTAAATGTAACACACTGAGACTACCATATCACTAAACGGTCAGATGATTAAGAACCAGATATATTTGTTAAACTGTACCAAAGCACTAACTGTTCATGGTTCACACTGGCACATGTGATGAGGTATCTATCTGCTCCCTGCTTGCATGCACAGCGTCAAGTGACTTTGTTACACCATTTTTTTTGCTTATCTTTCCCAGGGCACACACAATGGTTTGTTTTCCCGCCTTTTTTGTACCTTCGCGACCCCAATTTACTCTTTCTCTTTGATAGAGAGTGCCGTCACTATAAACTGCTCACTCCAAAAACACTGCTTCCATCCTCCCTTGCAAGGACCAATCTTTTCTGTTATAATGTTTGATGAAGAATATGAACTGTAAGTTGATTCAAAGTGATGGGCGAAAGAATCAGCAATGGTGTTTGATGTAACAATGTGACAATTAATTTTCAATTATATAAAATTGTTAAAAATATATTTACAAAAATACATTGTTTGAGCTTTAAGACTGTCATCAAACTTACTACAGGATGGGCGGATGACAGTTGGCTAAGACAATATGCCACAAGAAGGAAAGTTCTGGGCAGACAATATTAAAGCAGTTGCACAATACTGTGTTAGTTCAAAAAGTGTTAGTCTGGTACAAAAACTTTCATTCCTATAACAATTTGCTCTCTTTTGTGACATATCAATGTATTGAAGCTTGTAATAATGCTATCATCTGAAAATCTTAAAAAAAAATATACAGAGAAAAAAATTATATAAAATACAAATAACATAAATATATATATATATATATATATATATATATATATACAGGAGTTGTAAATTACTTTTTTAAGTCACTTTTTTTACTTCATTGCATAGCAGGAAGCAATCAGAAATGTAGCAGTGAGCAGTATCCTATGGAAAGTTAGTGGAGACCCTGAAAACAAATCAGCAAATGTTATAGAATATTGTTAATCAAAAATAAATCATACTGTAAAAATGCATGTACTCTTTATATATATAAAACCTGCTGGAGAGATAACACAAGTAGTGTAAAATAAAAATAACCAAGCATGTGTAATTATTTAATACTTTAATGTTTAAACATTCTGCTTAAATATACTAAGGTCATGGAAAGCAGTTCCAAGGAGAGACATTCCCAAAATCTCCCTCAAGATATTGTGTTCCTCCTTCTGGCATAACTCTTTATATTCCCTCTAATTTTCAAGGAAGTTAGGTAGTTACAAATGAATGATGATGTTCACTGGCTTCCAGCATTGTGTGTTGGTAGATATCTGACAGAAGAGCTTAAGTGCATACAACAGTAGGAACGGAATAGGAGGCTTCAAACATAATCATCTACAACAGCCATGGGACTTTTTTTCCAAGACTGCGTTCCAATATTTATAGATTTGTTCAGGGTGGAATTTAATTTTTGGGACTATACAATAAAGATATTTGGCTATCATTACACATTTAAAATGCATAAATTCAAGCCAAAGCACAAGCAAAGTTTATTTTATTAAATTCTTTAATGCTTCAATTGCAGATAATGATACATAATTTGTGATATCTTCATAAAAGGAATTAGATTACTTTTAAACCAATTTTGAGTTTATGCTTGAATAAAAACAGGCAAGATATACTGGCTGCACTTATAGGAACTAAAAACATTTCAAAGCGGACCATAAAGTCCAATTTGTTATTGAGGAATTCCAATCCCACAAATGTTATACCATTATTGTTTTATTTAGATCAGATACACATACTATTGATGCCCAAACAGAGAGCTCGACAGATATTTTGTGTTTTCCTCATCTTCTAGGAAGAGCACTGAAATCTTCCTTGGGGTTTATAAACGTTATAGTTAATTTAAGTTTTATGAGGTGTTAAATACATTTGATAGATTGGACGGATTTGTTTTGACTAGTAATTTTAGTTTTGGGTGGAATGGTGAGTGTAATGGATTTGTATAGCAACTTACAGAGAAAGAGGTTCAGAGAGAGTGAGAGGGCGACAGAGAGAGAGAGAGAGAGAGAGAGAGAGAGAGAGAGAGATACAGAAGACCAGTAAGACACGGGGAGATTATGCTAGTACAATACAGGAACAGTGTTACATAAGTGAGCCAATAGAAACAAAGCATTTCACATTTTGACTGTTGATTCTATTAGAGAGTAGTGGGATTTAAACAGTTAGCCAATTGGGAAGAGTAAGAATATTTAAAGGGGTAGGAATTTGAACTGTGCCTGTGTGAAATCTTAACATAAGCAAGTTGTCTTTCCTACCCAGGATGTAATAAGATGTGTATGTGATACTGAGCCTAACAGTGCATATATTTTTCAAAGATGCATCCATACAAGCAAACATATGTAAACTCTGATAATTGTGAAATAATACAAATAATATTAATAGTGTTCAATTATGTATAAGATTAATGTTATGCTACTTAAAAAACTTAGATTCCCTAGTATTAAGACATGCGACTGACTGATAAGCTGGGTTAGGTTATAGGTTTCACATTTAGTTAAGAAGTAGGTAATGTATTAAAATAATTAACTCCAGTGTAAAATATATCACTACATATAAACTCACACTTCTGATTGTTATTTTTGCCTGTACTGCTTTGCATATTTGAGCCAGTGCCATTTATTCATAACTTGAACAAATGTACAGATGACACAAAAAATGTACTCTTATTATTCTTGTTCATGTTTTGGTGGCACATATGTCCTCATAAGACTATATTTTTGTGTCATTTGCGCAAATTGTTTGTGTTATGAATGAATGATATAGTCAAGATGTACAAAATAAACAGTTAAAAATTTGGGCATGGGCTTATGTGGGTGTTTATTAGATCAGTTGTTTGCTTTATTTCACAGTTGTAGCTGAGTTTTCTGTTCTGTGTTGCTTATATTTTCTCACGCTCATGTTGATGCACTTTGTCTTAATATATTTTTTTTTTTAGGCTAGATGTGTGGCTGTAAACAGTTTTTCACTATCCACATCATATCATACTAGTATGTAACATTCAGCCACAAATTCATAAGAAACTAAACATTTGATTATTAGAGCCCTAGATAATTTTATGTCCAAGTATACAAAGTAATAACAGTACAAATTCAATTGGAGATACAGTTGTGTACATAGTGATGTACAGACAATTTAATAAATTACTTTAAAAAATAATATAACTTTCAACATAGTGAATGTATGAGAGAAATTTTGACCATGCTGAATGTCTTGTGTTGTAAGAACAGATTGATATGTGAGGTATATAGATGAGGCATAGGGGTGTTTGTGTATTGGTAGCTAACAGATACACATATCTCTTCATTTTTTTATGTATACAATACTTGGTCTGATGTGGTATGTAGGTGCCAAAATATGTTACTGCAGAGACAATCATGCTTTAATTAGTTTGTATTAAGTTTGAAATAAATGATTAGAACAAAATTGACAAAATATAATTTTATTGGCTGTAATTACTACTGATTATTCAGAAATATTTAGTATTTAGCTCACAACTTTTTTCATGTACCTATGTATGTACTCCCTATAAATCAAATTGAAAAATGACTACTCACCCACGAAATGGTGATTGTTGTTGTTTGGGACAATGTTTGATTAAGATAAGTGCTATGAAAGTGTATGTGCTAGTGGAGATATGGCTTTATGCATTCTGAACATGCGCCAGTTGGGAGGTGGTCACATTTATGTCATGATTCCTTTCTCCCTGTGAAAAGATCTCTGGTACCAGCTAGATGGGTGATTCGGTGGTGACCAAAGAAGGTCTGGTAATGATGGAATTTGCAATCATGGGTATCCAACATTAGCTTACATATTGTACTGATGTACACCAAATCACATCATTTTTGGCTTCTCTAAAGGAAACATTGTGATTTGGATTTGTAAAGCACAAAATGTGTTACCAAACAGTTTTACTTTTCTTGTGAAATATAATTTCTTAAAAAAAATGTTGCTGTATGAAATAAACATTTGGCCAGTTTAAATTCATAAAATGGTGGTTGGTATTTCAGTTGGATAATAGGGAGCATTTAATTTTCTATTGATGGTTCTAAAGTCACCTGCAGTCAGATATGTAAAATAATATTCTAGGTGTACAAAAAACATATCTGAAGAAGAATGAAGAGAATTTGACTTCCCAAAGTGTCATTGATGAAAGATCACATGATTGTGTAGGCGAAAGTGAAACGTAAAGTGACAAAACAGAAATTAAGCTTTCACAATACAAAACGTGAAGTCACTGGCATTGTGACAAGAAAATGTTTGGACATGGTGTGTCAAGCATGCAGAAACCCTGTGATGCATAGACTATTACATTTTAGCATGACAAAATAATAAAGCCAATTTTTATCACAAGAAACGCAGAACACGAAGAAAACAGCAGTAGCATTTTAAATATACTTGTGGGAACATTCACAAACTCAGAAACGGCCCTTTCCTCGCAACTACAGCGAGCACCGATTGAGAACCAGGAGGTAATTGTTCTCCTTACCACTAGGACAAGTTCTGCCTGCCATATAATCACAGAGCACGCAGCCCAGCAATAGCGGTGGATAAAGCCGGGCAACGGCCTGCACCAGAGCAAGCAACGAGAGTCTGTAAACTCCGAATTCAAAACTAGGAGAGGACGAAATGTTTTTTTTTGCAAATCGGCCCTTTTGAGGTCCACCTGGCGTGGCTAGCCATTTATCGACCACGCGCACAACTCTGACGGCTGACCAATTGCAGAGCAGATGGAACAGTAGGAGCGCAGTATGAAAAGAGAACATACAACCTGCCGGACTGGGCCAATTTCCAAAATCACTTGGAAGATCTAATTCCGTTCGACCCGGAATCCCACAACGAGATGTCAATCGACACGTGTGTTGAGAACTTCTCCGACGCCGTTCTGAAGTATCTGGTAGCGTCTACTCCCAAGCGTCGCCTGCGTTACGACCCACGGCCTCTGATACCGGGTGGAATTCAGGAGTAGGTACGCCTAAAGAACCGGCTGTGGAGGCAGTGGCAGATCACCAGGGACCCCGCTCTGAGAACCGAGATCAACCGCCTACAGAGGTCGGCGATCGTCCGGTTCAACGAGTGGAGAAACGACCAGTGGAGTGCGACATTGGAATCCTTCGATCCCGAAGACCAGTCGCTGCGGAGGATGAACAAACGGGTGATGAGAGTTCCTACTCCACCTCCCCCTCTGGTCACTCCGAGGTATCGCTCTCTCAGACTCTGAAAAAGCCGAAGCCTTTGCCGACATGCTGGAGACTCAGTTTCAGCCAATAACCGATCCTTAGGTCCCGATAGTTACTGAGATAATTGAAGTGGCGCTGAGGTCTTACATCTTGAAACCTGGCAAGGAACCCAAGTTCACCAACCCTAACGAGGGTCACGAAGCCTTCAAGGGTCTGAAGGTCAAAAAGGCTCCGGGCCGAACGGTATTGCGAACAGGGCCTTGAAGCATCTTCCCAAACGAGCAGTTTCCCTCCTGGCCCAGATCTTCAATGCGGTTCTCCGCTTCCAACCCTTTTCCCAAGTTTGGAAGCACGCTCGAGTGATCTCTAACATTAAACCGGGGAAATATCCAGCACTGCTTTCTTACTGTCGGCCCATTAGTCTCTTGGACACGATTGGTAAACTAATTGAAAGATCATATTAGGTAGGATCTTACATGTAGTAAGCGAACGCGGACAAATGCGAGAAGAGCAGTTTGAGTTTAGACCCAGGCATAGCACGTCCTTGCAGCTGGCCGCCTCGTCGAAAGAATAACCACGAACTTCGGCGAAAAGAGCCTAACCGTCGCAGTTTTCCTCATCGTGGCCAAAACCTTCGATACCGCCTGGATCGATGGCCTCCTGTACAAGCTAACGCTTCTAAACTTCCCATCTTACATAGTAAAACAATCTAAGCCTACCTGAGGTAACGGAGTTCGAAGCGTCTTTCCAGACGGCCACGTTATCTCGTCGAGGCATGCGGGTGCGTTAGCTCTGGGTGGATTGATTTCCCAAGTCCTCTTCTGTCTCCATGTCAACGACATGCCATCCCTCTTGCACCACGTCGAGTTGGCCCTCTACGCGGGCGACACGCCCATCATAGCCACGTCCCGGAAGCCTACGCTGCTTGTCAACTTCCTGGAGTCATACTTTAACGATCTTCAACGGTGGTTGAGTGAATGGAGAATCATCATTAATTTCTCTAAGAGCAAGGTGATAATCTTCGCCAGTTTCGGATGGCGTTTCATCAAACTCCGACCAGCAACACTCTTCGGGGAACCAATCCAATGGGTCGATACTACTCGTTATCTGGGTGGTCGCCCTTGATATACGACTAAACTTGTCGCCTCATATCGATCAAGTTAGGAAGAGGGTTGCTTAAATGATGGTTGTGATGAGTCCCCTACGGAATATGAAGAGTTATCTATCTGACCGAAACGAAAACCTTCTATATAAGCAGTTCGTTCATCCCATGATGGACTATGCGTGCCCCGCGTGGACGTCCGCTGACGGAACCAATGTCCGGAGGCTACAGGTGTTACAATCCAGGTGTCTTCGGTTCGCTACTGGTGCCGTAAGTAACAGGCAAATACACCAGGACCAGGGCGTTCCGCTGCTTGCCGACCACATCAGAGCCCCGACTGAGAGTTTTGATACAAAGTTAACTGAGGTGGGAAAACCCCTACTACAGCAACTGGCACATAGTTACGCCGACGGACGGTAGACCCCATCGACTGACATGAAACAAAGGGCGGCAGAGGTCAGGTCAGTCGAGGTCATCACCCGCGATGACCAAGTTGTCTAAACGAATTTCGATCGACACCCATGAGACGAGCGCACTTTGGTTACACTGACTGAGGTTTTCCCATGAATTTTCTTCAGTTGTAAGGCAAGTGTCAGGGAATACGATGCAAAGTCGGGGCACGGCCCGCACTCCCCTCTCCCAGACGTGGCGGCTTCACATAAGTGCCTGACAAACGTCGCATAACTCCAGTTTACGCAGACCCAGTCTGGGCTCAGAACCCAGACAGTCAAACAACCAAAGTTCATTCCTCCCATTCTTAGTCCAGGGCATACCAGGCCCTCAGCCTGTAATCAAATTCGTTAGATTAAACTTATTGCCTTGTAAGAATTTAGTGTCTGTTATAGAGCCCAGCGATATGGTCAAACGCAGAAGATAACTAACAGCTAGGGGGACGTCAACTTGCGCATTACGCAAGTCTCCATCCCACAGTTAGCACTTTCGCTTGACCTGCCTTGGCTTCGTTACAACCAGCATTTAAAAACAACATTTCACCAGGAACATCGTTCGGTAACTACGGAGAAGGAACGCTGAGCACCTGGTATACCCCGCCGAGCCTAACACCTGCCGCCAGAGCATCGAGTTCTCGACTGTTATTGACGCATGAACAATACCGACAGAGCTGTTATCAGCAGTAATTCTACTTAACGCAAAACCACTTCGCACTTACTGACCGGACCCTAGCGGAACCGATGCCGAGAACAGTAACAGACGCATAAATATATCACGTTTTTCCTGCAGCAGTTCTCTACTGCACTACATATCAAGACTTTAATAAATATCATTATATGTGTTAACAGTAGTTGTTGCATAACAACTTTACAGTATATATTGTTACTCTAAGGTTGAGGATGGCTGTACTGAGCGGAACGGAATTAGTGTTATTTGTTAGTGTGATAATTGTAACCAACCTGCAATGTAAGACGAAGTTGAGCTCCAACATTAGGCGCTATGCTGAGGCTGGAAGCCCTAGCCTATATCATCCCGATACTAATTCCTGGGCCTTTCCCAATCATCCTTTCGGGAAATGAGGAGAGCCTTGGCGGCTGCAAGTTCCGTGCGGCCACCAAGGCTAAGGTCCCAAGCGATTCGGTCTTCGAGCGCAAGCGCGGAGACTGGAGCGAAGCTCAAATCTCCCGCGAGTTTCCGGAGCATCTAACGAGTAAAAGAAAAGCGGACGAGCTTTCCAGCTTGAATGGCTTGGCTGAGGCCGAAAGGCGTCGTCCTGTGCCTGGATTTCTGTTGGAAGAGGAGTTCGCGGCCCACTTCTCCGCGAGCGAACAAGCTGTTGAATAGAGTATGCAACTCGTTCCCACCTATTGTCGACAGGCGAAGGCTACGAATGTGTGTTGGCGCCCTGTCACTCAACAGCTAACTAGTTCGCTCAAACTCTTAGCTAAGTGTTCCATCAACTCCATATTCCTTGCTTCATTTGATGCAGCTATTAGGAGCATGTCTCCTGGAACCCGATACGATCCTCAGTGTGGCATGTCTGGTGGAACCATTTTAAACTCCTTAATGTCCCTGTGTGGTGTAGCTCCTGCAAGCACACAACACAACATAACCCCGTTAAAGACTCAGGAGTCACGGACTCGCGAGACTTCCTAGAACGGTAGACAAAGTTGTTACCCAGTGCTATCAGCCCAGATTAAGGGGTAGAAGCTAATGCATGTCCCCCGAACCGCTGACGGGCTAATAAGCGCGTTCGTGGCACAGCGTCCTCCATAGGTATAATGTTGTGAGGTTTCATACCTTCTCTCATCCGGAGGATCACAGTGTGCGTCTCCTCATTAAGAAACTGGGCTGGAAAATGCCTCAGGACGTCTTCCGTAAGGAAATGGAATATTTGGGTATTTATGCCCAGGGAGTCTTTGTAGCTGCGGTTTGGGTGCAGTGACAAGGCGCTTCTAAACACGCCCCATAAACCAGGACTTTATTGTAAAGGCAGCGCGGTGAGAAGATGTTTTTAGCGTGTGTTCTGTAACTGAAATCTGCGGCCTGCGTTTCTCAGTGAAGACGTGAAACTCACCATAGGGCCTTTTGCATTTCAAACACTGCCGACACTCTTGCCATAAACAATGCTACTGCGGGTACGCGCCCCAGTGCGTTATTTGTGGTTAGACTCAGCATTCCTTTAGTGCTTTACCTCTCAACGGCAATTTAAATGGCACAGATGTTCAGGAAATATCACTGCCCACTGTTGTAGCTCTTTGAAATAGAGGGTGGCCAAAGACGTTCTGGCGAAGTTGAAAGCAGCAACGGGTGGTGCACCCAACTGCCCTGCCACACCGGTGGTAAATCGGGTGTGGCCCCCTTGGGAGCGGGACATCCTGGATCCTGGTTGGAACGTCATTCATGGAGGACGTGTTTTTAAAGCTACTTCCCCAACTGATCCACAACCCACTCCTTGCCCATTCACTGAAGCTCTTATAAGGAGTGAAGTGACAAACATTAGAATTACAGGTAAGATTTAAAAGTCTATTCCATTGTCACGGAAGCCCTTAGACATGATCGGTAACTTAGTTATAGAAAACCGCAAATTTTCAAACTCTTTGCAACCCAACCCGATTTATGTGGTGACTTCAAACAATACTTACCAGTCGCCCTTCAGGAGATCTCTGATCTTCTGGACTACTATTCCCGTGTTGCATGTGTGAAAGTCATTCGTAGGACACACAGATCCGACTCAACCTCCCCTGCACAAGTCCCATCGCGGACCGTCCTAAAAATCATTGTCCCCTTGATGGCCGAGTATGGCAGGCCGGCTCAGACTGATAAATCATTCTAACGCCTACAAGTTGGCCTGCTGGAACGATGAAGGTGTCCGGGGAAGGAAGCTAGAAGTGAAACATATCGTCGTTGAACACAGGGTCGACGTATGCTTCTTGACCGAGACGTACAGCAGGTCAGGTGATATCTTTCGAATGGCAAATCACGTTTGTCGCCGTACAGACCGGGTAACAGAGGGACGCTAAAAAGTATATCCGACCGGCGGGGTATAAATCATTACGCTGTACCATCCAGAGTTTAGGGCACCTGGACGCTACCGTTATTGAGGTCATATCGGCCAGCAGAACGGTGATAATGCTGACAGTCTACCTATCGTTCTCCCTGCATGTATTTTATTGGGACATATTTGATTGTCCTACTGGCAGTCTTCCTGTCCCGATGGTGGGTGACCTTGAATGCCAAGCACGTAGATTGTAATTCTAGGCTGAAAGAAACAAAGTGCAGATTCTGGTATGATTTTCCAACGAAACTTCCTGTGTAAAGTATAGGCTGGATAAATCCACAACCCTTCCTTACAACTCCTTTGCCACTCTGATATCCTAGTCATCGTAATCGCAAAAGAATCACCGGCATATGACCAAGTGCTTCGCACTGTGCTTGGATTTATTACTGTATTAATGGACACGTTATGTTAACAATTTTCCCTCAATCCACCAGACTGCCCCAATTTAAGGAGGTCTGAGATGTCCAAATTCAAAGCCAAGCTGGATGCTTTACTTCCCTTAACCCTGGCCAACCAAGGTGGTTTTTGATGCGAGTGTCAAAAGCTTTGAAGCGCTACCTCGAAGGCTTCAGCGTAGTCCAATCCCAAGTGTCGCCCGCGTGATTAATCACGGCCCCCAATATCGGTTTTGTATTTAGGAAGAAATATGCCTGAAGAACTGATTAAGGAGGTATTTAAAAATCACTAGCGACCCCGCCCTGAAAACTGAAATTTATCGCCTTCACACTTAGGTGTACCAAAGGAACTATGAGTGGAGAAATGTTCAATGAAACTTAGACCTGGAAAGCCTTGATCAGGAGGACCAGTCACTGGAAGATATCTAAGAGGACGGTGAGATTTCTCATCCTTCAACTCCCTTGGTCACACAGGAGGGATTACTCTATTAACTCCGATGAAACCGAATCCTTTGCGGATAACCCAAATGCTCAGTTTAAGCCGGGAAACGACCAGTCGCAACCAAAATTCATTGGGGCTGTTAACGAGGCGATGCGAGTATAATTTTTCCCCGCACGTTAGCTTACGAACCAAACCACCGGAGGTTCAAGACTCCCTCCAGGGTCTTAAGATCGGCAAGGTACCAAGTCTAAAAGGTATACCGAATATGACCTTGTTGTGTTCTCATTCATGTGTCTTACATTGTTACGTTATTAATTCAATTTTCCGAATAGTGTACTGTGTATCCAACCAGCATGGAAAACCACACGTGCGGTTTCCATCCCGAAATCAGAGAAAGATTCGGCAGTTCCTCTTCTTAACAAACCATGAATCTGACAGACAAAATTGACAACCTTAAAAAATCCTATTCACCAGGAACTTAAGCGAAGGAAGCGAGAGCGGGTAAATAAGCAGTTATCATTTTGGGTTCAGTCCCAAACACAGCACTGTACTAGATCCAACCCGCCTAGTTGAAAGAATGTCCACGATGTTGACAAGAACCGGAAAACCGGCTCAATTTTTCAGGATGTGGATAAGGCCTTCGGTTATGTATGTGTCAACGGTCTACTCTACTAAATTATAGGCCTTAATTTCTCCTCTTTCCTTGTGAAAATATCTCCTCCTACTTGCATGGTCTAACGTCCAAAGCGCGTCTTTCTATAAAGCCACGCCCACTTGCCTTCGCCTACAGGCTGGGGTGGCTCATTATGGAATAAATTCCCTCGTACTATTATGTGTCTATGTGTACGACACACACACACATTGCCCTTCCCGCCACATCAACTCGACTCTGTACGCAGACAAATATCATAGCTACGTCCCGTCAACCAGCGCTGTTCCTCAACTACCTGGAGACGTCTCAGCGACTTAGAGCGGTGGTTGAGGGAATGAAAGATCGCTATCAATGTGTGGAAGAGCACCGCAATGCTCTTGTCTAATGCACGAAGTCGCACCCAGAAAACGCGAGAAGTTCAGCTCTTCAGGCAGCCAATTCGCTTGGTCGATACCGCCTTTTACCTGGGAGTGACGCTTGATACACCCTTGGCTTTGTCGACTAATATCGATCGGGTGAGAAAAATCGGCACAGAGATTGGGAGGGTTGAGTCCTCTTCTCAACACGAGGAATGGTCTCCAAAATAATGTAGGTCTGCTTTATAAGCAGCCGTGCGTCCAATTATGGACTATGAGGCCCATCTGGGGGTCCGCCGCTCACACTCATGTTATGAAATTGCTTGCGCTTCGCACCAAGTGTCTTGGCAACGCTAACAATGACCTTAGCATTTTGGTAAGATTCAAATTCACGACGAATTCGGAGTTCCATTTTTTGCTGATCACTTCAGATCTCTAAAAGAGATATTCGACTCAAATTTAGCTGATGTAGTGAACTCCACAGGTAGAGAGATCGGCAAGTATTCACGCTGATCTATCGTTGATCCTGGTTCCCTAAAGCGTTCAAAGGAGGACTGAGATCGAAAAACTTGTCTGGCTACATGCCAAAGTTGGCCTAGTCGACATATTGAATCGTGCCCAAATGGCAATCTCAGACTTCGCTGGCTGGGGTTTTCCCTGTGTTTTTAATCACTTTAAGGCTCATTCCAGGGTACAAATTGCAATTACAGGGCACGGCCCGCACTGTTACCAGGAATAGCTGCTTCACCTGAATGCCCGAATTTCGGCGAATCTTAACGTTAGATAGGCCTGTCTGAGTTCGAACCCCATAACGTCTTCCAACAATAGGTATGCCTACTTATAAGGCCTATTGCCTCCTGAACTATTGTCCTCTGTTTGCCCACGTTGAGGTCTTCAATCGCGACGGGAACCCGTTAGCGTAAAATAACCCCATTTGTGGTTGAACGTGCTTGTTACTGAGCCCACGGACGCGGTACACGCAGGAATACCAAACCGGCCGACTGTCGTCAATTTGCGTTTTCGCGCAATTCTCTGCTCTCAGTTAGCTATTTTGTTGATTGTTTAATTGGTTGGTTAGTTAGTTTCTTTCGACAAATTTAACTGCTCAGCTCTAACGGATTTTCAACTCCCGGCAATACAGAACATTCATACTCAACTTCATTCAGTAGGATTAATTGTTTGGCGTTATAAAGAGCTGTCTCTGCTGGACTCGTTACGGAGCAACCTACTCTGCTATGCTACAACTGAACCAGCATCATTTCTTGGCTCCTGAGAGACCGGCACTCTTCTCAGCTCTCCACTGCTCAGCCATTCTGTGCATCTCAGGTCGACTGTCCGAGATCACCGCACCTGCGTTCGCTCAGGTCTCATTGACCCATCAGTTCCATAGGAATATTACTTGTCGTTTAACAAAACGCCTCTGCTTCGATCTGATGGAGACGAGTACTTTTGACAGGACTGCCGTGGCTGGTGCCGGCTACTGACGGACCAAGAATCACCGCTCCCACGCCGCAACGAAGACGTAAGACTTGTATACCTACTCAATCCCTATATGACTAGGGCAAAAAAATTCAATGTTACATGTGTTTACTGTAGTTATTACCATAACAAATCTTTCGTACAATAAGCCACGTAATCCCAAAAGACTCCACCTACATATCGGTGACCCAGAACAAACCGACAGACACGACCAGTACTGATTATTGACTTTTACTTAGCTTGACGGTGTCAGCAGACCACTCAGATGGATCTACTGTCTACACAGTGACCATTCGTCTGCTGCCACCCTTCTGGGCCTACCAACCAGGCCTCTGGTTTGCTCAAGATACGGCGCAGTTAGAGTTAACAGCCTTAACTCGCCAGAAGACTAAATAAAACAAGTTGTGTCAACTCCACCAAATTCACACGGTCGAAGTATAAGATATCACGTCCCCACAGGAGCTTGAACGCTATGACCGACTTAAAAATATGTTGCGCCATTTTGTCCACCTCACACGAAAAGTGTGTGAGACAACTCCTGCTGTACGAGAACATTGGCGATCGTACAACATCGTAATTCCTCAGATACCTCCTCAAGGGTCTCGAACCAACTTTCCAGACTATTCTTTCGCAACAATCAGGCCAGGCATCTTCCACTGCAAATCCAAACCACACTTGCTGGTAAGACTCATGGCAGATTAGACTCCGCCTCGCAACTCTCTGACAGGATTTGTCAGGTCGCGGCACAGCCAACAACCGCGAGCGTCTCCCCTTTTCTGCGTGGCATCATAGTCGGACTCCTGGAAGGCATCTAAGAGCTCTCACTCCAAGTTGTCTTATTGCGGACGTCTCAAAACCAGTAGACGTTTACACTACAGGGACCACCGTCGCAGCACCCCTCACAACTCGCCTAAGCGCCACGTCATGTGCTGGTATCACAGACGATATGGACACGGAGCAGGAGAATGCACCCACCATTCTCCCGCCAGCATCGAACTTCTAGCAGCAGTCGTTAACTTTGGCTAATGTCTGCACCAGTATTTCCGGCCGTCTCTTCATCATGGACCGTGTCACCAAACAGCGGAATCTCGTGGACAATGTGTCCGATCTGTGGGTCTTCCTACGTAAGCTCAACTCCGGGCGAAGGGAACGTATGAATTACAACCTCTATGCATCCAATGGGACCACACGCTCAGCTACATAAAACATCTGTGGCTACAACTCAAATAGCACTGCAGTTTGGTTCCTGACAGAGTGGCACGCTCCAGCAACCCACTGCGCAATCATACTGCGCATCTCCGGCCGACTCTCCGAGGTAATTTCACTTCGCGCTCCCTCGGCTCCGGTCGACCAGGCAGTTCCATATGGGTATTATTTGTCGTTCTATGAAGCCGCTCTGCTCCGCTTGGCGAAGGACGAATTCTTTTGATAGGAGTGCTGTGGCTGGCGACAGCTACTGAAGAACTTACAATCACGGGTCCTACGCCGTAACATATAAGCAGTACTTGTGTACCGATTCAATCCCTGTACGACTCCGACATCCAATAAATATCGACGTCAAATTTGTAGCCTGTACTTGTTCTTCCAATAAAAAATCTATACTACAGTTAACCACATAATACTAACTGTTCTTCTCGATTTACATGAATATGTTTATGACGATGTAGTTGTTAATTTCATTAGATATTTATTAAATTTTCAAGTAATAAATGTTTCTCTTAGAATACACACAGTACACCTCTCTTCCAAGTGTTCTATTAGGTTGCTAATTCTTCAAGTGTATCGATGTAGATATCATTGGTCTAAGTTATAACGGATTTCAAGCTCTGGAACCTGATATCTTGGTTTAATCTTTCAGTCCTATTACGAGGGGCGGCTGATAAGCAATGCACACAGTGAAATATCTAGAAAAACGTACCATGTATTTAAACAAACGAAAGTAGGAAGTAAAGTACAATATTTTAGCTACAAATTGACATGCTTATTTTTCCACACAGTCGCCTTGTCGTTCAATAATTTTTTTCCCAACGTAAAACAAGTTTACGCACGCAGTCAATGAAGAATTCAGGAGTTCTTTGTTTGATCTACGACGTCGCAGCTTGCTTCACTTCATCATCTGAGGTGAAATGAGTCCCCTTGAGATCCCTCTTGAGGTGAGGAAAGAAATGGAAATAGCTTGGCGCCAAGTCAGGGCTGTAGAGCGGATGGGAGAGAACCTCAAACTTCAGCGCCAACTTCCGGCGTCAACATGCGTGGCACCCATCGATTACAGACTTTTGTGTAGCCAAGTAAACCAATGATATAGCCCACTCTTTCTTTAGACATTCCTAGCCTACCTGCTATCTGCTTCTGGGCGATACGGCGGTCATGCTTGATCAGTTCACCAACCTGTTTTTGATGCTTGTCATCTGTCACGGAAACCGGCCTTCCACTGCGAGGTTGGCCAACATTATTGGCACGACCTGGTTCACATTCACGAAATTTAATGGCCCAACGATTTACTGTAGTTCTGTTAACAGTGTTCCACCATACGCAGCCTGTAAAGGGCGATGAATTTCAGATGGCGTTACGTTTTCAGCACTTAAAAATTCAGTCACCGCACGTTGCTTCAATCTCGTTGACATACCACCATAACAAGACTCCATGCTAACACGCACTGTTTTAGAACCGGTGTAGAGAAAGGAATGAAAGTTTGCACCGCTGTGCAAGAGGGTTGTGGCTACAAGGACACACTGCGCGCATCGCTACTTTGCTCCGTTGGCAAAATATTTCACTGTGTGGATTACTTACCAGCCGCCCCTCGTATTATTAAAGTTCGTGTGATACTTTGGTATGCCCATGATATGCTAGTAGCAGAACCCAAACTTTTAACAATAGAAGAGTAAAGTTCACCTTATAACCTACCATGAAGGCACAGAGGGTGAGTGGACGCAAAGCTGTGTTCTTTCTTTTATCTCCGAACTTAGTGGGGTAGGTGGTTAAGGCCATGACCTAGCTAATATAACCCCGGCAATGAGCCGGTATTCTTTTTATAGGAGGCAAGGTGGTCCTCAGAAATGGACCAGACGAGTGCGAAAAATTCGCCCTATTAGGATTCAATCCATAGAATATCCAGCCCACTGTGAGTCACTCTTCCCACTGTGGTATGCTGGCCCACAAACATTTTACATTACTAAAACTAAAGTTTGCTGTCAGGTATGGTTCTGAGACAATTCCAGAATCTTCCAAAATTGCTTTCACATCCTTCTTGAACTTCCAAATGACTATTTACCACAAAGGATTCCCACATAAATAGTGTAATAAGAATATTCCATTTCTCTTCTATGGGAGCTAAACACTTGCCCATTAAATTCTCTGAATAAATGGGGTAAAATTAATTACATCTTGCCTGAGTTTGTGGATTCTGTTCCTGGTGTTGTTGTAGACTCTAGTTTTGTTGTTGTAGACTCTACATTTATTGTTGTAGGCTCTGTTTCTGGTGTTGTACACTCTAGTTTTATTGTTGTATGCTCTGGTTCTGTTGTTATAGACTTTGCAGGTTCATAGCAAGGTGGCCATGGTGTTGCATCAGTTTCTATCCATCTTCCTTCACTTTGGCACTCCAATGTTTTCTGAGGTTTCAAGTCTGGGTCATCCATACAAAAGTAATTGACCCTTGTATTCAGAATGTATCCCCCATAACAGGATTCGTAGCCACTAGCAATATCATAGGTGAGATTTGTCTTTATGCCAGGCTCAGGACAAGGCTGTGCAGTAACTGGAACACATGGCATTCATATGACAGTTTTATCAAGATATTATAACAGGGGTGGAAATAACATAGTAACATAGTAAATCGACTTAAACCTTAAAATCTGTTAAATTTCTTATGAATATTTAAGGAGTTATTCTCAAGAAATGCACAGAAATGCTTGAAGGTTTTTATGACTTCTCTCTATGCTTGTCTCCTTTTAAACAAAGTTACAAGACTTGGAAGTTTCAGAAGTTCAGAATTTTAGTGAAGATCCACCATAACAAATTTTATGAAAATTTTGTAATACGAATTACAAGTAGTATTTTGCGAATGATCAAACACAAACGAAATTTTGTTAAGTGCTCTGCACCATTGTCAATGTGTCGAAATGCCAATTCTGTTGTAGGTATTTTGTCAATCTCTCTTTCATACCACTTACAAAATGGGGAAACCTGAACGAAATTACTAAATATTCTGTAAACTCTGCCAGCGTATTTAAATTACCAGGAATATGAAGATGAAGCCAAAAGATTACATACTTAATTACTTAACGGAGCAGAGTCCTTCTTGAGAAGCTAATCAGTTCTTAGCTAGTCAAGAAATTCTCCGCATTTCATGGAACCCGAAAGTTTGTTACCGCATTCAAAAGTGCCCTCAACCTGCCTCTATTCTGAGCCAGATTGATCCAGTCCTTGCCCTCACATCCCACTTCCTGAAGATACATTTTAATATTATCATCCCATCTATGCCTGGGTCTCAAAATTAGACTCTTTCCCTCATTTTTCAACACCAAAACCCCGTATAAACCTCTCCTCTCACCTGTATGAGCTACATGCCCTGCCCATCTCATTCTTCTCCATTTCATCACACAAACAGAATTGGGTGAGGAGTACAGATCATTAAGCTTCTCATTATGTAGTTTTTTCCACTCCTCTGTTACTTCATCCCTCTTAGGCCCAAATATTCTCCTCAACACCTTATTCTCAAACACCTTCAGCATAAGTTCCTCCCTCAGTGTGAATGACCAAATTTCACACCCATAAAAAACAACACTTAAAATTATAGTTCAGTATATCTTAATCTTTAAATTTTTGGATAGCAAGCTGGAAGACAAAAGATTATGCGCCGAATGAAAGCAGGTATTCCCTGACTTCAATCTGCTTGTAATTTCTCTTGAATAGAATTTTGATTCGTTCAGTTTTTCCAAACATTTGAAATCTTCCACCCTCTCAAAGGAGCTATTATCAAACTCTTTATTTTGACTTCGTCCTGCAACCTGATCTCAAGACATGACCAAATACTTAGTTTTAACAGCATTCACTTCTAGACCAATCTCCCTGCTACTGACTAACAAAACTTCTGTTTGAAGAGTCGAGAGGAAAGGTTCCTCCATCTAGCCAAAATACTGTAGAAGTCTGTAAATAATTCACCCTCCTCATCCTGTACTATATTAGTTCTAAGTTGGATACCCTCCCTAAAATCATTGATGCCCTGTACAAGTGTCTGATGTTTTTAATCTTAATGTTAGTTGAAAGTTCACAAATTTTAGCTTTCAGATGTTGCTTCTTTTTTTCTGAAAGGTACTAGCTTCATGTCTTACATGGTTTAGATTATATACAATGTTTTGGTTTGAATCCTATAACCACTGCATTTTAGTATGCTTCCTTTTACCTAAATAATGTAAAAATTTTCATCAAACCATAGTTTAGGCTGCTTCAATTCATACAAAACTAGACTCTTTGTAGCTGAGATTTTAATATTTTCTTCAATGTTTTCCCAAGCCCTATTTATGTCCTTGCTATCACCTAAGTCCTCCAAAGCTGCAAACTTGTCTGAGATCTCAATCACATACTATTTCCTAACCTCCAGCTCATTTAGGGTTCTGCGATTAAATCTTTCCGCTTCAATCTTATGTGCTACTTGTTTACCTACTGTCAATCATTTCCTAATTTTTGCCGCCACCAGACAGTAATCAGTATTACAGTCAGCTACCCTGAAACTTCGTACACTGATTATACTCAAATGCCATCTCCTATCTGTCAATATGTGATCAATCTGTTTGTGATTCGTCCCATCAGGAGAGTTCTAGGTGTACTTATAAATGTTTCAGTGTGGGAATTTCGTGCTATTGACAAATAGATTTTTTGATGTGGCGAAGTTGACTATTCTAACACTATTACCATTACTATCCTCATGTAGACTCTCATTCCCAATTGTTGGTTTGAAAATATTCTCTCTCCCCACTTTTGCATTAAAATCTCCTAATAGAATTTTCGTGTGGTACTTAGGAAAATGATAAAAAAAGCCTTCTCTAATTCCTCATAGAAACTGTCTATGGAATCATCACTTTTCTCCTCACTTGGTGCATGCACATTCAGAACAATGATATTAAACCAACGACCTCTCAGAACTATATATGACACCCTATTGCTAACAAACTCGACTCTCTTAACTGCTGATACTATACTGTGCCTGTTCCCAACTGATGATTTTCGTTTCCTTTTTGGTAGTTAAAATTTAATCCCCAGCTCTTACAGTGTCCCCTTGTCCCACCCAACCTCTTGTAAAACCACTAAATCTAATTTACTCCTTGCTAAATCCCTGGCTACTGTTGTAAGTGAACCTTTCCTGTACTGGCTCCTGACATTTCAAGTAACAAATTTCATGTCCCTTTTCCCTTGCTTAGGTCATTCATGACTATCAGTCAAAGTCCGAGTTTTTCTGTGTAAACGGTTCGTAAAAGGATACATTTTTACGGTGAGTTGTTAACAACTCGCTCAACCCCCAAGCTGGAGGATAACCCCTTATCTGCTGACCGCGACTGCTTATTCAATACATTCACAGCTACCCTCCATATTGGAGGCCGTACCTACACCTGCAAGTGGATGACGGGCCATGTTGTGGTGACAGGGACCCAATTATCATCGGAAGCAAAAGAATTACTTCAAATATTCTGGATGCAGTTCAAAATATCACCCTTAAAATCTTCTTTTTAATTACATGATTGAATTTCAGTTTATCTGAACTTTATATTTAGATATTTGAAGGAAACGCTAATTCATTTAATTAAATACTTTAATTTATTCTGACCTTTTTGCTTATATACCATAATGAAAAATATATCTCCATGGACAAAATTCATCACATTTTTAAGGTTTACATTTCAGTATATATACTTCTTTACGAGTTTCGGTCTTTTAATCATCGCCTTCATTAAGTATAAGCAGTTCTTCTTTGCCAGAGACATTTGAATGTCTACAATAAAGTAATAATCAGCCATTACAAAAAAATGTAGGCCTAAACATATGCAACACAACTGTGCAAAGATGAAAATGCTTTCAATTATTCAGAAACAATAATTATGTACAGAATACAATCCTAAAATTTTATAATACAGAATAACTTCTAAATGACTTTGATTACATTTTTGTATTCCTCCGGTGCTCAAATCTGAGCAAGGAAAAGAGATTTATTCCTTCTTCAAGACATTAAGTTTGGCTGTTGCCCAACTGGCCTTCTATTCAATGGGTAAAGGCAGATTTTCCCCAGGGGTAAATCAGCCATGGCTTACGCCTGAAAATTCACCTTAATATTGCTGAAGTTGGGAATCAGTGGATCTGTGGCTTCACTCACCCTCTATGCCCTCATAGCCTGAATGGAGACAACTTGACCTTGTTTTATTTGCATATTAATTGTAGCATTAGCTCTGTCATTCTAGCAATGTTAGCATGCTTTCAACAAAGTTTAGTGTTATTTTCTGGCAAAGAGTGTCAATCTATTGAGTATAAGGTAGTTTTACAAGCTCCTAAAATTTACTTTGTAGTGCCTAACCTCAAGTGTCTGGTGACAGCATATTGTTTGTTGTAAACCAAATGCAAAATACAATAAACTCTTCATTTAGTTGTCTCATATTTTTGTTAAGAGCCTAAAAATGTATGATGAGTACACATATATTTAATGTAATGTCAGTTGGTATGTATAGTGCTTTATATTTCAATAGGATTTCAAATTATTAATGATAAATGGAGAATTTTAGCCTTTTTCCTCCTCCAGAGTT
>Ga0123355_10003490_pt1 | contig 22552 bp, 8 predicted proteins | sample TergutEmb28metaG_3_FD_89872 | JGI IMG/M metagenome (GOLD analysis project Ga0123355, IMG submission 89872) | Embiratermes neotenicus P1 segment gut microbial communities from Petit-Saut dam, French Guiana - Emb289 P1 | ecosystem: Host-associated > Arthropoda: Insects > Digestive system > Gut ... | reverse complement strand
TGCGCTTCTGGGCAGAGGGCTTAAAAGTAAATTACCATGGATAACATGTGTATATCTTGAAGTAATATATAACGGAACACCCGAGGCACTTGAAGAGCTTATCAAAGACATTTTACATTCTGACCTTGACCTCTACGACTTACCCCTTCCCGATAAAGTACAGGTTTTAGGCAAGTATAATGAGTTCATCCCGGAAGATCTGCTAAAAAAGCAGTTTGTAGAAGATTATCTTGACTTTGAAGGCTTAAAGAAAGCATTGTTATAAATGACGCAACGTCACAAGAACATCGAAAGCAAGGAGACGGATTTAACCTTCTGTCACCTTGCTTTCTTTCGTCTGAGTTTCTGTGAGAATTATTCGGTCTTGCTATCGGTTGAGTTATCTGCGTTATTCTCACCTTGGTTAGTATTATCTGCACTTTGGTTATTGTAGTTCCAATTTGCATTGTTGTTCCAGTTCTGGTAGGGGGGGTAGTTTACGGGTGTTGTTTTAGGTTGCTTCTTGGGTCTTTTTTCATTCCACTTTTTTACTTTGCGAACTACAAAAACAGTGATAAATGTAATAATTCCAAGAATTATCAATGTTGGCAGAATATTTATTATGACTATTACAAGTCCTTGTAAGAAAGCAAGAAAACCATCCAAACTTCTTGTAACCGCTTGATTAAATCTCTCGCCAAAGGTTAACTCCGGTAGTTCCTCTTTAAATATAACTTCGCTTATAGAAACAGTAATGGTTGAGAAACGTACATTATATTCCATTTCAGATCGTTGAACTTCAAAGTTTCTTATAGAAGCTTGAACATCTGCGAGTGTATTTTCAAGATTGAGTCTGTCCGCCTGTCTAAGATTATCATTATCAAGTTGCTCCTTAAGGCGCTCTTCCTGTTCTCGAAGATCGCTCAATGACAACCCTCCGTGTGTATGTCTACCGGTTATATCGTCCGACGCCTGCCATAGGTGTACCAAGTTATAGTTGTTTTCCATTGATATGATAAACTCTGCGAGACGTTCGGTATCCAGATTGAAGACATATGTGGCAGTCCTCTCAAACTCCGGAGCATGCAGGCTACGCCCTTGAACACTCGCAGTTAAAACATATCCATCCATACTAATGACAGTGCTTACCAGCTTTTGAATTCCGGGTATAAACTCGGTAGTCTCCAACTGTAAGTCTACTGTATATACAAGCCTTCTGCCTCGCGAGTCTGAGGGAGTTAAAATCGGGAGAGGTACAGAGCTACCTCCACCCGGAGCCTGAACAGTTACCGGAGCATCTTGAGAGTACTCAAAATCCATATCTGCGACAGGTGCGGGCATATCCGCCGCAGGAGCAGGTGCTGCTGGAGCGGGAGCAGGTGCTGCCATAGGAGGACTCATATCACCGGCGCCACAAGAAGTCAGAAAAACGGCAAAGATAAGAACGAGAGAACACAGTAATGTAAAACGTTTCATAGCTAAACCTCCAATCAAATGTTACAAATGTATTAAATAAATATTACGATTATATTTCACAATTGTCTACAACAAAGGAATCACAAATAATTACAACAAGGCAACAAAAGTTATGTATAATACACTGTACTATACATAAGACGCACGAGAACTTGAAAAAGTTGCATGCTTTGAAAAAATATTTTTGTGTCCCTGTAACATCAAAAAGCCTCGATAAAAAAGACAGTAGAAAATATGTTTAGATAATCCCGAAAAATCTCATGCCGTTCTCCGTGGTCAGCGTCGCTACCTCTTCAACAGCCAGACTGCGCACCTCCGCAACTTTTTCCGCAATATATGGCAAATGCAACGAACTATTGCGCCGTCCACGCATCGGTTCGGGCGACAGATACGGACAGTCTGTTTCAAGCATGATCCTGTCGGCGGGCATTTTCTCGAGCACTTCTAACGCACGGCGTGCGTTTTTGAACGTTATAACGCCGGTAAACGAAAGATACCAACCCATATCAAGTATGATTTTAGCTGTTTCCCAACTACCGGAGAAGCAATGAAACACTCCGGTGAGGTCTTTATACTCGCTTACAATATCCAAAGTATCTTGCAGAGACTCACGCTCGTGTATTATCACAGGCTTACTTAAACGACGGGCAAGCTCAAGCTGCTCACGGAAACGCTTTCTTTGCACGTCTCTCGGGGAAAAATCATAATGATAATCGAGTCCCATCTCTCCCGCCGCAACAGCTTTTGGGTGCGAGAGAAGCTTCTCAAGCTCAGCGATAGAACCATCTGTCATGGATTTCGAATCATGCGGATGAACCCCAACAGAAGCATAGATAAAAGGATACTTGTCAGCAAGTTCCAAGCTGAGTTTTGACGATCTCAAACTACTGCCGGAGTTTAGAATAAGCGAAACCCCGGCACCCGGCATCGAACTAAGTAATTCATCTCTATCCTCATCAAAACGCTTGTCGCAATAATGTGCATGTGTATCAAAGTACATAATAAAGTCCATCACTTTCGAAAAAGCTTGCAATACATGAAATAATGTGCTAGAATTCGATTCACTCTGTAAACATACAAGGAGCAAACCTAAAATGGAAATCGTAAAAATCATATTTGTAGTAATTCAACTGTTGCTGTGCGTATCGCTGATGTGCGTTATTATTCTGCAATCCGGCAAAAATTCCGGACTATCAGCATTTACCGGAGCAAATGAATCATACCTGGCAAAGAATAAAGCAAAATCCCGAGATGCACGTCTTGCGCTTGCGACAAAGTGGGTCGCCGGGGTAGTCGTTATCTTAACGGTTGTATTGAACATCATTTAGCATTAATTCAACACAAGTTGTGGTTGTACCTCAAAATGAGGTACAACCACTTTTTCTTTTTACAGTATCATCAATCCACTATCTCGCCAAAGTTATTATCACGAGTTATGGCAGCGGCATTAAGTTCGTCGTAGTCTACATGCATGTAAGTTGCAAAATCAGGATTGACTCTAATAACAACCTCATCGAATATAAGAGACCTGTCACCATCGACTTTGACTTTAACCAGTTGCTTATCCTTAACACCGAACTTCTCAGCATCTTCAGGAGTAAAGTGGACATGCCGTTTTGCGATTATAACGCCCTCGCTTATCTCAACTTCACCTTTTGGTCCAACAAGTTTACAACCGGGACTGCCGGCTATGACCCCGCTCTCACGGATTGGTGCGGCGATACCAATAGCGGTCACGTCCGTTAATGACAACTCAACCTGATCCGCATTACGGCATGGCCCGAGTATAGTAACCTCCGTAGACCTGCGTGGACCCACCACAGTTATCTTATGCGGAGTTGCATACTGACCCGGCTGAGACAGCATCCTTTTGATCTCGAGCTCGAAACCATTACCAAACAATGTATCTAGCGTTTCTCTTGTAACATGGCAGTGTTTTCCGGAACCTTCGATTTCAATTTTACGATTTGACAATAGCATTACCACCCTTCAATGAGTATCGTTATACGATGCTTTTTATCACTTTAGCATATACTACACTTTAGCATCTTTAAATCTAAAGTGCAATATATGCTACACAATATTTGTGAGGAAAAATTGTTATTATTCTAAGAAACTATCCATCTTCCTCAAGAGTTAAGCAGAACATATGGCTAAAGTGTTAATTTTTTTCACTTCTCGTACAAAATGTGGTAAAATATTAGCTTAGAGAGCTTAATAATAACCAATACTATCCAACTTTGCTTAAGCATGAAAAGAGGTGAAGTTCATGAAGGTCGCATTGGGAATGATAATAAGAAGCCTTGACTCCGAAATGGAACTCATGGGCTTTATCGATAATGCAGAGAAATACGGACATAAGATCGACTGTGTTATTGTTGCATACACACATCAGCACGACCCGAAAGTGGAATATAACATCAGAGAAAAAGTACCGTTTTACACTGTTGATATTAAGAACCCATATTATTGCAAAGAGCAAATGCGGCACCGGGGGATTTCAGATGCCACGGCGAAGAGTTTGCTTGAATGTCCTGTGGACGTAAAGGGTGGTCTTGTGCCATATGGCTATAATCGCAATATTGTTGTAATGGAGGCAATACTGCGAGGGATGGACACACTCTTTTTTGTTGATTCAGATATTTATCCAAAGGTATTAAAAAGAACACAGGAAGGTCTGCTACTTGAGGAAGTAGATTTCTTCGGAGCACATTTAAAACATCTCAACTCAGGTTCAGAAGTAACAACTGGTGAATATAGCGGATATAACATTCTGCCTCCGGCATCGTTTGAGGGTATGGACAACTTCCTTGCAGGTGTTCAAAAATTCGAAATGCTGAAGTATTGGCAAGACAGTGAAGTGCACAGGAGTCTTGTAACGCAGCCGGATGAGTTAATTGTCAAACCATGCACAAAGATATTGGGTGGAAACATGGCAATAAAGTTATCTGCATTTGCTAAGCTCCCACCGTTTTTCTCCTCACACTATACATGTGACGGCGAGCTGTTTCTTTGTCGCGGTGAGGACACCATGCTTGGCTTAGAGATAGCAGAAAAGGGTGTTGTGTGTACAGATATCGGACTCAATCCACTGCACGATACGTATAAGGATTATCCTGCCGAGCCTGATCTTCGCGGTGATACGGCAACGCAAGATCGCTTTTATTACGCCTGTACCGGATGGGTGGGGCGTAACCCACTCCTCAATCATCTACTAGGAAATGACCTTGTTGAAACGAGAGAGTATCAACGCACTTGTTTGGAAAACGGTCTTAGAGCATTAGCAGGCTATACTGCAAATCCTAGATTTTATGGAGTACTTAGGAACTTTGACGTGAGCTGGGACAGCTTAGGTAGATATATTAATGAGTTTGAACGTATTTCAGAAGCATGGGAAAACTTCAAAGAGGGAATTAACATGTAAGCCGGAAGCGTTTTAAGAATAACTGAAAGGACTGGTCGTTTATATGAAGGTACTAATGATAAACCACTTTCCACTTGATGGCTCAGGGAGCGGAACCTACACTCGTAACATAGCAGTGCATTTGAACAAAAAGGGACATGATGTCTGCGTAATTATGCCGGAAAACACAACACAGTATGCAGATGTCCCTGATGTTGAATTAATCCCGGTATATTTTCAGCATGAAGAAAAGATAGAAGGTGCACTACCATTCAACTTTCCATGCTTTACGACGCATCCGCGCAGCGTAATGACATTTTACGATTTAGATGACACTCAGTTTGAAATGTATATGTCTACATTTGAACGTGTAGTAAACAAAGCAGTTGAGGATTTTAAGCCGGATGTTATACACGGTCAGCACATCTGGTTATTAAGCTGGCTTGCAATAAAAACAGGAGTGCCATATGTTGTCACAGCACATGGTACCGATTTGATGGGATACAAACAGGGAGAGCGTTTTAGGAAATATGCTGATGAAACTGCAAATAAAGCAAAACGTATAATAACGATATCAAACGATAATACAGAACTTGTCAAAGAGTTGTTCCCCGATGCCGCAGATAATGCTGTTTTTATGCAGAACGGTTACGACACTGAAAGATTTTATCCGGAACCGGTATCACGAGAGCATGTCGAAAAGATGTTTGACATTAAATTAAAAGAGAAGTTTGTGTTATTTGTCGGAAAACTGGCGCATTTTAAAGGTATTGACATTTTAATTGAAGCGTTACGCCTATATGAAAGCGAGTATCCGGGTAAAGTAACGGCGATCATTGCCGGAGATGGTGAGCTTGCCGGAGCTCTTAAGAAGCAGGCTAAAGACGGAAACCTCCATGACTTGCACTTCGTGGGACATCTTAACAGCACACAGCTTCGTGAGCTGTACAGCACGGCTGATGTCGACCTTGTTCCTTCACGCCGCGAGCCATTTGGGCTGGTCGCTATAGAAGCTCTTGCTTGTGGCTGTCCGGTAATTGCTACAAATCAGGGTGGGCTGACGGATATTATTCACGACGATGTCGGTACACTAGTGGATGTTGAAGATGCAGAAGGTCTCGCAAAAGCGATCCACAAGGAAATTTACCATCCGGATAGGGCAGCGAGAGGAAAAGCAGCAGCAAAATACGCATTAGATAACTATGCGCAAGGCTCATTGATGGATACATTAATAAAGATATACAACTCTTAACGGAAAACTATAAAAAACTAAAACAAACGAGGGAGGCCAATGACAATATGCGAAAAGTAGTACTGATTCCAACATACTGGTCACGTGCAAAAAAGGAGTGGAAGGAAGGCGACGCAGTTTACGACCACCCGACACCGATCGACGAAGATGGAACACTTGCACGCACGCTTGAGAGCATGAAGATACTTACGGAAAAAGATTTTAAGCTGGTTCTGCTCATATGTCCCACGACACCGGAAGTTGCAGATGCAGCTGAAAAGCGAGTCGTTGAGATGGTTCGTGAAGTCAACCTACCGGCTGAAACCTATATCTTTACGATCTCCGATCTTGCGAGAATCTCAGAGATAATGTACGAAGTAGACACAGAAAGAAAAATTCAACCTTTACTGAATATGGCAGGATATGCCAACGTCAGGAATATGTGTCTATTCTGCGCAGATATACTAGGTGCAGATGCGGCGATACTGATCGATGATGACGAGATATTCGAAATAACGGACTGGGTTGAAAGATCTGTTGAGTTTCTTGGTAAAAGAATCTACGGCGACGTAGTTTACGGTATGGCAGGCTACTATATCAATAAATATGATCAATACTATGACGATGTAAAAACAGAACATTGGATGACATATTGGGATAGATTCGGTTTTAAAGCAAAAGCATTTGATGAGATAATCGGCAGCCCGCCGAGAGTAAAACGCACACCGTTTGCGTTTGGTGGCGCGATGATCATACACAGAGACCTGTTCCAGAGTGTACCATTCGATCCGCAAATAACCAGAGGTGAAGACATTGACTATCTAATAAACAGCAGAATGTTTGGCTTCTCGTTTTTCCTGGATAATACTCTGGCTATAAAGCATCTGCCTGTACCAAAAAAGCACCCGCAATGGAAGCGCATTCGTGAGGACATATATCGCTTCGTATATGAAAGAGAGAAAATAGCTTCACAATATAAAACTGGTAATATGGTAATGGTAACACCGGAGGATTTTGATCCGTATCCCGGCGAGTTTCTGAGAGAGGATCTTGAAGAGAAGATATATCGCTCGAATATGATGCTTGCTCAAGACTATATGATGAAAGGTGACAATGATGGCGCATTAGAATCAATGAATAATATAATGATAGCCAAAAAAGACGCCAAACCTGATTTTGACGCATTCAAGCGATATAGAGGCAATCAAAAACTATGGGAGCAACTATGCTCAATAGTCTCGCAGAAGCGCTACGAGCTACGTAAAATCATGGAAGAACACAATCTTTCTAAATTCCCAATCTTACGAGACGATCAAAGTGTACGAAAACTCAGTTCATCAGAAATCGTCGATGCCTTGCAAATAGCATTTGATTTTGAACTGGATAAAAAAGACTGGGCGACGCTGGCAAAAGAGTTCTATGTAAGAACATTTTTCGAGGATGAAATGCTGTTCCGGAGCGGTGATTATAATGAAGCAATGTATATAATTTTAAAAGGTGAGTTACAGTTGTACGCCGGCACACAAGAAACCGGAGGCGAGATTGAGATAGTTCGCCTTGTAAAAGGAGACATCTTAGGTGAAAGCTGTATGACAAACAAGCCGTTTACTCTAAACTGCCGGGCGATACAGTTCACAGAACTTATAGGAATAGATAAGGGCGACATTCATAAGCTTGTGGAGAAAAATCCGGGGCTGGGCGCAAAGTTTTTCCAACAAGTATTGATGAAAGTTGTAGCAAAGATCCGCGCAAACAACCTATATAGTATGAAAATGGGAGGCGGAGCAGTGCAAGCCCCGTTTATAGAAGGAAGTACTCAGGAAGCTGAGGAGTAAGCGAAAGATACAATTATATATATATAACTAACTCTCGGGGTGTAGCAAAATAAAATGCTACACCCCCTTTTTTTGCCCTTTTTGCCCCTTTTGTCCTGTGACGCCAGCGTTTTCCGCGGCGAGATCGTCAGGTAGAAGCCGGTCGACTTGTTAAGAATGTGTAAATAAACGACACAGTCACTTGACTTGTCACATAAAAGGCGTTAAAGTGTTAAACGTGACTAAGTTTTCAACAAAATCACAAACAAAGCGAAATAGCACCAAGCGTGACAAATAATGTGACGAACGGTGAACAAATAACGCTACTATAAGGATATTCTAAAAAACAAACCTCGCATAAACGGCAATGTGCACAAAGTAAGGGTGAAATGAAACAACGACTATTGTGCAAGTAGACAAAAATAAAGAAATTACAGAAAAATTCATCTTTTTCCTTTATATTTTATAGCACTCGAGGGTCTTATGTGTAGAAAACGAAAAGAAAAATCTACAAATGTGTCAAGAATCGCAAAAATAGGCTGACACCAACCCTCAAATGTTGAAAAATAAATTCATTTGCAAGGGGACGAATCAAAATGGTTAACAACACAGCGCAGAAAACAGACAAAGTGAATACATTCGCTATAGACTCCGAAGCGCAGATTGCTCTTCAGGAGCTCACTGCAGCAAAAGCAGCAAAGGGAGACAAAGAGGCTCTGGCGAGCCTTTGTGAGCAGATTGCAAAAAGTGTTTTGTTTCGCATGTCCAGAATGCTCCGTAGCCATGCAGATGCGGAGGATGCTGCGCAAGAAACGTTGATTCGTGTATGTAACAACATACAGCAATTGAAGAATCCGAAAACATTTCGCAAGTGGTTGGGAACAATTATTGTTAACGAAGCGAGGCGAAAGAGTATGCAAAATGCGAAATTGTTAAACAACATAATACATTTATCAGATTTAACAGAAGCAGCCATGGATGATGATGAGAATGCCCTTCCGGAGCAGATCGCGTTGACATCAGAAAACCGTAAGGTTGTCATGGAAGCCCTCGAAAAGTTACCGCAAAGACAAAAGGAAGCAGTCTTACTACATTATTACGACAGGCTAAACGTAACAGAAACAGCCGAAGCTATGGGAGTGTCACAACCGGCGGCAACAATACATCTCAAAGAGGCCCGTATTAGAATAAGAAGAGACATCGAGTCTTCTGCCGGAAAACTTGTATCAGCTATGCAAGGATTTGCAGCTATACCATTAGGTGACTTGCTCTCACGCACGCTTTACACAGAAGGGGCAACTTTCATTCCTGCTAATCAAGCATGGATGACGGACGCTCTGACAAAATGTGAAGAACTAGTGGTGGTGGGTGCTGTTACAGCAGCCGGAGTTGCAGGAGCAGCCGGAGTTGCAGGTGTGGCAGGTGCAGCAGGCGCATCTAACTCAGCAGCAGGAGTTGCAACCGGGATATCAGCAGTTGTGAAAACGATTTTAACAACGGTATCAGCGACAGTAGCAACTATAGCGATAACATTTGGAGTGGTTCAACTGCATGCGGCACAAAATCAACCCGCAAATGCATCCGGAGGAGTTGTGTTTACAAGCGAGAATGAGATCTCCTTTATTAATCCCACAAGCGCAACCGCATCATCGGATAGCAGAGCCGGAGAACTGTATATACATCAATGGACTATTCAAAGAGAAAATGAAGACGCAGTACTATATATCGGAAAAAGCGACGTTGTCGACGAAAGCATATTTGCGTCAATGCATGATAATAGCCTTTATGGCAATTTCGAACTGTTATTTATTATGGAAGACGTAAATGGAGTCAAATATGAACTGGCACACAACTTCATCATCAAGGAAGAATAACAAGAATAACAAGAAGAATAACTAAAAGAGTAAATAAAGAGTAAATAAAGAGTAAAAAAATGATTAATAGCAATCGGAGGAATATAAAAGTGAAAGAAATGCAAAGTAGTAAAGAACTTCTAAGCGCGCTAAACAAAACAAAGAAGGTGACAGGAAGAAGAATCTTGTCAGTAATTCTGTGTTTAGCAATGATAATGTCGGCAGTCATGCCGGTCGTTATATCGCTTTTCGATGCAGTTACAGCAACTGCTGATGAGCAGATCGTTTGCACACATTCTCACACACAAGAGTGTGCGTCCATTCCGGATGGGCATACTTGTTCGACAGCAACCGGATGTATACCGGTTTTCCCATACAAGACAGTAGTAGTTGCGTATGGGCATAGTCATACAGATTCTTGCTTCATGGTAACAGGTGGATACACACATGGTGGCGCTTGTTATGACGAAGAAGGAGAGTTGGTTTGCGGAAGCGAAGAAAGCGCCGGTGTATCGACGCTCATCTGCTCGGAAGTGGAATCTGACGATGTGACAGTTACAGAACCTGACACAGAAGCTGCACCTATCAGTTGGACATGCTATGCTTTTGTATTGAGCTGTGAACATGCATGGTGCTCATCAGATGCACAGTGTTTCTTATATGAGCCTATTATCGAAGAAATAGAGCCGCTTGAAGAGCAAATCATAAACGAATTCATGCAGTTCAGCGAAGATGGAACAACTATTCTTAACTGGATCGTTGTTCCGGGTTCATCCCCAACAGACGTTGTAATACCGGTTCAACACTTACCGGGTGTTAATATTACAGCCATTGCACGGGGAGCATTTGCAAATGCAGGTTTAACATCAGTTACGTTCATGCCCGGCAGCCAGATAACCTCCATCGGAGCCTCCGCATTTAGCAATAACTTTCTAAATAATCAACATCTAATGCTACCGGCTTCGGTAAATAATATTGGCGATCGCGCTTTTGAACGTACAAATATTGTCGGTATCACCATCCCTAACGAAGATGTTTCTTTCGGAATAGCAGTATTCGAAAACTGTGCGTATTTACAAAGTATAGATTTTCGTCATATGAACATAACCGGCATTCCCAGCTCGATGTTCAACAACAACACATCACTTAGTAATGTACTTTTACCGGCGGGATTGATAAATATTGGTAGTCTTGCGTTTCACAACACAACATCGCTGACTCAAATTTCATTACCCTCCAGCTTAACAATTCTAGATAATTTCGCATTTGCTCGTACGGGTCTTACAAGTGTTGACTTTAGAAACACCAATGTCAGGACTCTGCCCGGTGGTGCTTTTGACGGAAGCAGATCATTGCAAACAGTGAATTTGCGTGACGATCACCAATCTATAGGTGCCAGTGCATTCCTTCACAACACTTCACTAACTACTATAAATTTCCCATCTTCTTTAACAAGTATAGGAAGGCTGGCGTTTTCAGGATGTACCAGCCTTATCGGAGTTGATTTGCGCAATACTCAACTGACGACAATATCTGAAGGTACGTTTTCCAACTCAAACACACCCGGAATCGGTGCGATGCAAATAAATGAAATGCTGCTTCCGGAAACACTAACAACTATTGAATTTAATGCATTCAGGGGCAACTCGCAACTAAGAAATATCAGAATACCTGCATCTGTTAATGCCATTGGTTACGATGCATTTTTAGGCATGGGTACCGGTGGAATGATAGACCTGCGAGAACATGCTCCCGGCTCTATTACAGGTGCGCCTTGGGGTGCCACAATCACAGGCACAAATCCTACCATTATTCAATGGAGAGAGACGCCTGAAAACACTACAATGTTCGAGTTTGATCCCACTACAGGTATAATATACGGTATAAAAACAGATCATCCGAGTTACAGTGCTACATGGCTCAATCTCGTAATACCGGCTTCAATAACAGTTGGCGGTACAGCACATCCCGTAACCGGTTTCACCGGTGATGCATTTTCCGTTGCAAGAACCGCACTAAGAACTGTAAGCTTTGCACCGGGTTCTCAAGTTAGAGAGATTCCTGCAAATGCATTTGACAGATCGACTTCACTTACAACGGTAACACTGCCACCCGGATTAGAAATCATTGGTACCAGTGCGTTTGAGAACTGTTCAGCTTTACAAACAGTTACACTACCGGCATCGCTAAGATCGATTGGCCAATTTGCTTTTAGAAACTGTAATGCTCTAGCAAACGTTAATTTCCACGAAGCGACGTCGCTGAGAGAAATTGGCTCCGGGGCATTTAGCTCTACAGGTGCATTGACAACAATCACTTTCCCACCAAATCTGGAAACTGTTGGCAGCACAGCGTTCTATGGACAAAGAAATCTTACAAGCGTTACCTTTACCGGCAGTGCGATTAATACCATAAATCTTAACGCATTCGGAAATTGCGATAATCTGACAAGTATCAGATTTAATCAAAAAGCACGAGATTCTGTTTCGGGCAGACCGTGGGGCGCGAGAAACGCTTTTGTTTACTGGAGCGACCACAATTATATGCCTGATCAAATTACAGTCGGCGATTGGGTGTTTAATCCTAATACAAACACGATCACTGAATATATCGGAACGGCAGCAAACGTGGTTGTACCGCCCTCGCTTACTTATGATGGAGTTTCGTATCAAATAAACAGAATACGTTCATGGCCTGAAACAGGAATGGCGCGTCCTATCATGAGTGCACGCCAACTGACCAGTTTGACGATATCTCCGGGAATATCAATTGTTGGCGCCACTGCATTTCAAGGAGTGACAATAGGAACAATTAATCTTGGTACCGTAGAAACTATAGAAAACAATGTTTTTTCCGGCAGTGGAGCTACCACAGTCACATGGTCAAGCAATCTAGTTTCTATTGGTGAAGGTGCGTTTCGGAACAACAACTTAACCTCACTAAATCTGCCTGTAAGCGTAACAACAATAAGAGCAAACGCATTTGAAGGTAATAACTTAGCAGGTGAGATAATAATACCTAGAAATGTAACATTTATGGGACTAAACGTATTTGCAGGGAATGGTAACATTACAGTAATTAACGTTCATCTGTTTCGTCGCCAAGAAAGCGCCGGAACCGGTCCGTACAATGTAGCTAGACCTGAAGTACGGGACACTATGCCTTGGGGAACATCGCTGAATCCTTCTACACATATCAGATACATGGATGATCCGGCACCGAACTTCAGGCACAGAATAATTCCCGATCCAAGCACCAATACAGTAAAAATCGAGTTTGAAGCAAGCATGCTTATTAATGCGAACTTCAACCAGATGGTATCCGGAACAGGCATGCCTGCGCTCAGCAATATCTATTTGGCCCCGGCTACCGGACCAAATCAATGGTCAAGTGCAGATATGCACATCACTCATACTCATAACGGTAATAGCACATATGAGATTCTTGTAAGATTCTTTGGAAACCTATGGGATTCATATCAAGTTGAAATCGACAACTTTAAATATTCCGTGCTTTATCACGGTAATGGACATACCGCAGGAACAGTACCGGTCGATAATGGCAGATATATACTTGACGCAAAAACTACACTTGCGGGTCAAGGAAATCTGGTTCGCGGAAATTACGTAATCCTCGGCTGGACGAAAGAAGTAAACCCTGCACCTATCTATACACAGGCAGAGTTTAACGCTATTGTGGCTCGTGGAGAGTTTTACAGCGGTGAATATACATTTAAAGATGGAGACACACCGGTAAATCTCTACGCAGTCTGGGGCCTTGCGGACCTTATTCCGGACGGACATCTTGTTACATTCGATCCGAGACCGGAAGGCCAAATCCCGGGCGAAGGACTCGGCGTAGGTGAAGCTGCAGTGAGAGATATCATAAGTGGCAATACAATCGGCAGCGAGATGCCTCTAAATCCGACAAGACCGGGACATACATTCCTTGGCTGGTACGAGGATGATGGCACACCTGTGGTAGCAGGCACAGTAGTAGACCGCGAAATCAATGCAAAAGCAGAATGGATCCCGACATCGGGTGCCAAGCTTGTGAAAGAACTAGCGAATATCCTTGAGTATCCCGACGTAACTGCAGGCGAAATCCACATCCACTACACAATCAGCTACACATTACCTGAGAATATCCATCGTGCAAAAGCTCTGGTAGTTGAAGATATCCATGACAACAGACTAAGCCTGATCGGCGGCGGAGTCAGCGGTCGAATCATCGGCGGAACGTTTGATATGAGCGGCGTACCGTATGCAGCTTCAGGCAATACAGTCCGCATAACTATCCCGGCTGATAAGTTCACAGAAGCAGATGCAGGCAGAGTGCTAGAACTGACATTACGCTTCAGAGCAGCCGACACGATAACAGGAACGATTCGCAACGAATCTAAAGTGTCCCTCGATCTGGGCGACGGCGAAAAGCCAATAGAGCCTGTAGATCCAGATGACCCGAAGGTAACACTTCACGTAGTGACATTTGATGCAAACAACGGCACATTCTCAGATGGTACAACGATCAAGAGACAAATCGTTGAACACGGCAAAGCCGCGATTGCACCGTACCCACTACCGACACGCCTTCCGGGCTTTACATTCACGGAGTGGAACAGACCGTTTAACAATATCGTAGAACCGATAACAGTACAAGCAGGCTGGGTTCTTGGCGATAGAGGCACGATAAATGTATTCTCAAAGACATCAACAGATGCAAACAAAGAATATATCCCGGGACAGACAACATCGTACAATGTCAGCTTCACATTACCTGCGAATGTAGACACATTTAAGAGTGTGAGAATCGAAGACAACTACGACAGCAATCTTTCGAGCCCGAGACTTACAGGTTTGACAGTAAACGGCGTGAATGTACTGAATGTACCGAACCCGCCTGCACTGGATAATACCTATGCCTCACTAAATATTACGAACCTAGTGATTCCAAGAGCATTGTTCAACGCAAATGACGTGGTAGTAGCAACGATCGAGTTTAACGTGTCGATCAATGCAAGAGACACGATCCACAACAACGCAAGATTCCTTATTACATATCTTGACGATGTCGAAGGCCCCGGCACGGGCGGACCTGGCACACCCGGTGAAGAGAAACTTGAATGCAAAGAGCATGAAGTAACCTTCAACCCCGGCCCCGGCGCATTCCCAGACAAAGACCCCGGCGACAAGATAACAGTAGATGTCAAACACGGTGACGACCTCGAAGGCAAGATTCCTTCAGATCCGACTCGCCCCGGCTATGACTTTGGCGGCTGGGAAGACGAAGATGGCAAACCTGTAGACGAGACAACAGTTATCGTAGATGACAAAGAAGTAACAGCAAAGTGGAATCTGGCCACATACACAATAACATATGTAGTAGGCGAAGGCACAAACCCGGCAGCCAACCCGAATACCTACAACGTAGAGCAGCTGCCGCTTGATATCCTCGACCCGACACGCCCCGGCGGCTACAGATTCAGAGACTGGACAGTGACCGGTTCCGATGGAGATACAGTTACCACGATTGGTATAGGCGGAAACATCCCGGCAAACACAACAGGCAACCTGACACTGACGGCAAACTGGATACTTGGTGATATCGTACCTCCCGACACCTTCACAAAGATATCGACAGATGAAAACAAAGAATATGTACCCGGAACAGACACATCGTTCAGAATCAGCGTAACACTTCCTGACGACGTGGCAGGCTACAGAAGCATCCGTATTGTAGACACCTATGATGCAAAGCTTTCAAACCCGAGACTGCTAAGTGTGACAAGAAACGGCACAGCGTTACCACTGCCTACTCTTGTAGTCAATACAACAGAACGCACAGCAAGCTTCACACTTCCGGAAACAATGTTCAGCGCAGACGACGTGATCGTAGCGACGATAGTGTTCTTCGTAGCAGCAGATGCAAGAGACGAGATAACGAACACAGCAAGATTCTTCATCACACCTCGTGAAGGCGACGAGTTCCCGAGCGTTGGCGGACCGAACACCCCCGGTGAAGAAAAGATAAACTGCAAAGTAAACAAAGTTACATTCGATCCGACTCCAGCAGGTCAAATCCCCGGACTTGGCGTAGGCATACCTGCAGAGCGTGACATCCCGCACGGCAATACGATTGGCAATGAGATGCCTCAAGACCCGACTCGCCCAGACCACATCTTCGTTGGCTGGTACGAGAGCGACGGCAAACCTGTAGATAAAGACACAGTAGTAGACCGTCCAATCGACGCAGTAGCAGCATGGATCCCGACATCGGGCGCCAAGCTTGTGAAAGAACTCGCAAATATCCTTGAATATCCTGAAGCACCTGCGGGCTTTGTCCACATCCACTACACAATCAGCTACACATTACCTGAGAACATCCACCGTGCGACATCTCTGGTAGTGGAAGATATCCACGACAGCAGACTGAGCCTAATCGGCGGCGGAGTCAGTGGGCGAATCATCGGCGGAACGTTTGATATGAGCGGCGTACCGTATGCAGCTGCAGGCAATACAGTCCGCATAGAAATCCCTGCTGATAAATTCACAGCAGCAGATGCAGGCAGAGTGCTAGAACTGACACTGCGCTTCAGAGCAGTTGATACGATAACAGGCACGATTCGCAACGAATCTAAAGTGTCCATCAATCCGGGTGACGGCGAAGTACCGGTACTCCCGGTAGATCCGGAAGATCCAAAAGTAACACTTCATGTAGTCACATTTGACTCAAACGGCGGCACATTCTCAGATGGCACAACGACCAAGAGACAAATCGTTGAAGAAGGCAAAGATGCAACAGCACCATCACCGCTACCGACACGTCCCGGCAACGTATTCACCCAGTGGGACAGAGCGTTCAACAATATCGTAGAACCGATAACAGTAAGAGCACAATGGTCAAATGTACCGGTGATCAGCGAATTCTCTAAAGTATCAACGGATGCAAACAAGGTATATACCCCCGGTGAGCCTACCTCATTTGTGATCACAGCCAGAATACCAGCCAGTATAGACTCGATTGCAAGTGTGAGAATCGAAGATAACTTCGACGAGAATCTTTCGAGCCCGCGCCTGACAGGACTTCGCATCGGCGGAGCAGCTGTACCGGCAGCAGACTGGCCGGCACTTATAACCATCATCGATGGAAGTTATCGTGCGACCAACCTAATCCTCCCGCGTACGATGTTCAACGCAAACGATTTGATTGAAGCGACGATCGAGTTTAACGTAGACATTAATGCCAGAGGCACGATCTACAACAATGTAAGATTCCTCATAACAGATACTGAAGGCAACGAAGGACCGGGAACAGGCGGACCGGGCACACCCGGCGAAGAGAAACTTGAATGCAAAGAGCATGAAGTAACCTTCAACCCAGGCCCCGGCACATTCGACGGTAAAGACCCCGGCGAGCCAATAATAGTAGACGTCAAACACGGTGACGATCTTGAAGGCAAGATTCCTTCAGATCCGACTCGCCCCGGCTATGACTTTGGCGGCTGGGAAGACGAAGACGGCAGACCTGTAGATGAGACCACAGTTATCGAAGATGACAAAGAAGTAACAGCAAAGTGGAATCTGGTCACATACACAATAACCTATGTAGTAGGCGAAGGCACGAACCCGGCAGCCAACCCGAATACCTACAACGTAGAGCAGCTACCGCTTGATATCCTCGACCCGACACGTCCGGCTTACACATTCGCAGGCTGGACAGTAACCGGCTCTGTTGGAAACACAGTGACAACGATTGGTAAAGGCGGAAGCATCCCGGCAAACACAACAGGCAACCTGACACTGACAGCAAATTGGATATTTGGCGATATCGTGGAGCCACATCCCGACAACTTCACAAAGATATCGACAGATGAAAACAAAGAATATGTACCGGGTACAGACACATCGTTCAGAATCAGCGTAACACTTCCTGACGACGTGGCAGGCTACTCAAGCATCCGTATCGTAGATACCTATGATGAGAAGCTTTCGAACCCGAGACTGCTAAGTGTGACGAGAAACGGCACAGCGTTGCCACTACCTAATCTTGTTGTCAACACGACAGCACGCACAGCGAGCTTCACACTTCCGAACACGATGTTCAGCGCAGACGACGTGATCGTAGCGACAATAGTGTTCTTCGTAGCAGCAGATGCAAGAGACGAGATAACAAATACAGCAAGATTCTTCATCACACCGCGTGAAGGCGACGAGATCCCGAGCGTTGGTGGACCGAACACCCCCGGTGAAGAGAAGATAAACTGCGGAACAAACAAAGTTACCTTTGATCCGGGCACGGCAGGCCAAATCCCCGGACTTAGCGTAGGCGTACCTGCGGAACGTGACATCCCGCACGGCGATACAATCGGCAATGAGATGCCTCAAGACCCGACTCGCCCAGGCCACATCTTTGTTGGCTGGTACGAGAGCGACGGCAAACCTGTAGATAAAGACACAGTAGTAGACCGCGACATCATTGCAGAAGCAGCATGGATCCCGACATCGGGCGCCAAGCTGGAGAAAGAACTTGCGAATATCCTTGAATATCCTGACGTAGCTGCAGGTCAAATACACATCCACTACACGATCAGCTACGAGCTGCCGGCAAACATCGGACTGGCAGACTATGTGATAATCGAAGACCGCAACAACCGCATCTCAGATATGAACTTCCTTGGCGCAACGATAAGATTTGTTGGCGGCGCAAACTGGGATAGCAACATGATGACAGGCGTACGTATCGTATTAGGCGATGATGGCGTACTTCGCGCACACATCCCGGGAAGTAAGTTCAGTGCATCAGACACAGGCAGAGTACTGGAACTGACGATGCGCTTCAGAGCAGCCGACACGATAACAGGCACGATTCGTAACGACGCAAAACTCATCGTTAAAGTCGGCGACAAAGAAGAACCGATTGACCCGATCGATCCGATCGATCCCGTAGTCATCCTTCACGTTGTGACATTTGATGCAAACGAAGGCACATTCTCAGATGGCACAACGATTAAGACACAAATCGTAGAAGAAGGCAAAGCTGCAACAGCACCATACCCGCTACCGACACGTCCCGGCTACATATTCACCCAGTGGGACAGAGCGTTCAACAATATTACTGCCCCGATAACAGTACAAGCACAGTGGTCAAATGTACCGGTGATCAGCGAATACTCTAAAGTATCAACGGATGCAAACAAGGTATACACCCCCGGTGAGCCTACCTCGTTTGTGATCACAGCCAGAATACCAGCCAATATGGACACGATTGAAAGTGTAAGGATCGAAGATAACTTCGATAGCAACCTTTCGAGTCCGCGCCTGACAGGACTTCGCATCGGCGGAGCAGCTGTACCGGCAGCAGACTGGCCGGCACTTATAACCATCATCGACGGAAGTTATCGTGCAACCAACCTGATCCTTCCGCGTACGATGTTCAACGCAAGCGATTTGATTGAAGTGACACTGGAGTTTAACGTAGACATTAATGCCAGAGGCACGATCAGCAACAATGCAAGATTCCTCATAACAGATACTGAAGGCACCGAAGGACCGGGCGTAGGCGGACCGGGCACACCCGGCGAAGAGAAACTTGAATGTAAAGAGCATGAAGTTACCTTCAACCCCGGCCCCGGCACATTCCCAGGCAAGGACCACGGCGAGCCGATAATAGTAGACGTCAAACACGGTGACGATCTCGAAGGCAAGATTCCTACAAATCCGACCCGCCCCGGCTATGACTTCGGCGGCTGGGAAGACGAAGACGGCAGACCTGTAGACGAGACCACAGTTATCGAAGATGACAAAGAAGTAACAGCGAAGTGGAATCTGGTCACATACACAATAACCTATGCAGTAGGCGAAGGCACAAACCCGGCAGCCAACCCGAATACCTACAACGTAGAACAGTTACCGCTTGAGATCCTCGACCCGACACGTCCGGCTTACACATTCAGAGACTGGACAGTGACCGGCTCTGTTGGAAACACAGTGACAACAATCGGTAAAGGTGGCAGCATCCCGGCGGGCACAACAGGCAACCTGACACTGACAGCAAACTGGACATTTGGCGACATAGTAGAGCCGCATCCTGATAACTTCACAAAGATTTCAACAGATGCGAACAAAGAATATGTTCCGGGTACAGACACAACGTTCAGAATCAGCGTAACACTTCCTGACGATGTGGCAGGCTATGAAAGCATCCGTATCGAAGATACCTACGATGAGAAGCTTTCGAACCCGAGACTGACAAGTGTGACAAGAAACGGCACAGCAATACCGCTACCGAATCTTGTAGTCAACACAACAGCACGCACAGCGAGCTTCACACTTCCGAGAACGATGTTCAGCGCAGACGACGTGATCGTAGCGACGATAGTGTTCTTCGTGGCAGAAGATGCAAGAGACGAGATAACAAACACAGCAAGATTCTTCATCACACCTCTTGTAGGCGACGAGATCCCGAGCGTCGGCGGACCGAACACCCCCGGCGAAGAGAAGCTAACTTGCAAAGAAAACAAAGTTACCTTTGCTCCGGGACCGGAAGGTCAAATACCCGGACTTAGCGTAGGCGTACCTGCAGAGCGTGATATCCCGCACGGCAACACGATCGGCAATGAGATGCCTCAAGACCCGACTCGCCCAGGCCACATCTTCGTTGGCTGGTACGAGAGCGACGGCAAACCTGTAGACAAAGACACAGTAGTAGACCGTGACATCAATGCAGAAGCAGCATGGATTCCGACATCGGGCGCCAAGCTTGTGAAAGAACTTGCTAATATCCTTGAATATCCTGACGTAGCAGCAGGTCAGATTCACATCCACTACACAATCAGCTACGAGTTGCCGGCAAACATCGGACTGGCAGACTATGTGATAATCGAAGACCGCAACAACCGCATCTCAGATATGGACTTCCTTAGCGCAACGATCAGATTTGTTGGCGGCGCAAACTGGGATAACAACATGATGACAGGCGTACGAATCGTATTAGGCGATGACGGCGTACTCCGTGCACACATCCCGGGCAGTAAGTTTAGTGCAACTGACACAGGCAGAGTACTGGAACTGACACTACGCTTCAGAGCAGACGACACAATTACCGGTACGATTCGTAACGACGCAAAGCTCATCGTTAAAGTCGGCGACAAAGAAGATCCTATTGACCCGATCGATCCGATCGATCCCGTAGTCATCCTTCACACAGTGACATTTGACGCAAACGAAGGCACATTCTCAGATGGCACAACGACCAAGACACAACTCGTTGAAGAAGGTAAAGCTGCAACAGCACCATACCCGCTACCGACACGCCTTCCGGGCTACAAGTTCACTGAGTGGGACAGAGCGTTCAACAATATCGTAGCACCGATAACAGTAAAAGCACAGTGGGTACTTGGCGATACAGAAACGATAGATATATTCTCGAAGACATCAACAGATGCAAACAAAGAATATATCCCGGGACAGACAACATCCTACAATATCAGCTTCACATTACCTGCGGATGTAGATACGTTTGCAAGTGTGAGAATCGAAGATAACTTCGACGAGAACCTTTCGAGTCCGAGACTTACAGGTTTGACGAGAAACGGCGTGAATGTACCGAATCCGCCGGCACTTATAACCATCATCGATGGAAGTTATCGTGCAACCAACCTGATCCTCCCACGCACAATGTTTAACGCAAACGACGTGATCGAATTGACACTGGAGTTTACCGTAGACATCAACGCCAGAGGCACGATCTACAACAATGCAAGATTCCTGGTTACTGATCTTGACGACGTCGAAGGACCCGGCACAGGCGGACCAGGCGGACCCGGTGAAGAGAAACTTGAATGTAAAGAGCATGAAGTTACCTTCGACCCCGGACCCGGTACATTCGACGGTAAAGACCCCGGCGACGAGATAACAGTAGACGTCAAACACGGTGACGACCTCGAAGGCAAGATTCCTTCAGATCCGACGAGACCAGGCTATGACTTTGGCGGCTGGGAAGACGAAAACGGCAACACTGTAGACGAGACCACAGTTATCGAAGATGACTTAGAAGTAACAGCAAAGTGGAATCTGGTCACATACACAATAACCTATGTAGTAGGCGAAGGCATGAACCCGGCAGCCAACCCGAACACCTATAACATAGAGCAGCTACCGCTTAATATCCTCGACCCAACACGTCAAGCTTACACATTCAGAGACTGGACAGTGACCGGTTCTGTTGGAAACACAGTGACAACAATCGGTAAAGGCGGAAGCATCCCAGCGGGCACAACAGGGAACCTGACGCTGACAGCTAACTGGATCCTCGGCGACATAAAAGAGCCACATCCTGATAACTTCACAAAGATATCGACAGATGAAAACAAAGAATATATCCCCGGAACAGACACATCGTTCAGAATCAGCGTAACACTTCCTGACGACGTGGCAGGATACTCAAGCATCCGAATCGAAGACACCTACGATGCAAAGCTTTCAAACCCGAGACTGCTAAGTGTGACGAGAAACGGCACAGCACTACCATTGCCAACTCTTGTAGTCAATGAAACAGCACGCACAGCAAGCTTCACACTTCCGGAATCAATGTTCAGTGCAGACGACGTGATTGTAGCGACGATAGTGTTCTTCGTGGCAGGAGATGCAAGAGACGAGATAACGAACACAGCAAGATTCTTCATCACACCTCGTGAAGGCGACGAGTTCCCGAGCGTTGGCGGACCGAACACCCCCGGCGAAGAGAAGTTAACCCGCAAAGAAAACAAAGTTACCTTTGATCCCGGTACAGACGGTCG
>Ga0123355_10003489_pt1 | contig 22554 bp, 24 predicted proteins | sample TergutEmb28metaG_3_FD_89872 | JGI IMG/M metagenome (GOLD analysis project Ga0123355, IMG submission 89872) | Embiratermes neotenicus P1 segment gut microbial communities from Petit-Saut dam, French Guiana - Emb289 P1 | ecosystem: Host-associated > Arthropoda: Insects > Digestive system > Gut ... | reverse complement strand
CTCCCTGTACGGATCCCAGCACGCTGCCCCATATTCAAGAATCGGACGTACAAGTGACATGTAGGCTAAGCTTTTGATATTACTATTACCCTTTTTTAGTATTCGCATTGTGAAATGTGCTTTCCAGGCCTTTTTTCACCGTGTAGTTAACTTGATCCGCCCAACTTAAGTCGCTGCGTAAAATTATTCCCAAATATTTGCAACTGCTCGCTTCCGGCATTAAAGTGCCCAATAACGAATAGTTTAGTGGATCCTTTACCCTAGCTCTCGTGAAGCGAATTGCCTTACTTGTACTTGGATTTATTTTCATCGCATTTTCAACCGTCCACTCCCCAGCCTGTCCAGGTCTTTCTGAAATTTTTCCATGTCGTCATTATTTATCATTATTATTATTATTATTATTATTATTAGCTTAGATACGTCCATATAAGTATACTTTACAACATGTTTCGTTCCTTGTTTGTTATTCTAGCCTCTAGTGCCTACTCACTGTAGCTGCAGAATTTTATTGTTACTCCTTTTCACACTTAGAAACACACACACACACACACACACTCGGTAAGGCTCCCTTGGACGAGGAATCGACCCGATGAAGATGTCTGTATTTGACAACACACCATTCAGAAAATACAGACATCCTTGTCCCCCGGTGGGAATCGAACCCGGAATCCCAGGAAGGGAGCGCCCGCAAGCCAACACCTTATTCCACGCGGCTACCGGGGTCGCTGTGTTTTGCTGTTCGGTAATCACACTAATCACAGGTAAATTTGGCGCGATCGCTTGCGGTGAGATTGACTGACCGGATGGTGTATCTTAGTGTAGAGTGACTTTATCGGTATAAGCGACTAGGCTAGACTGCACACAAGAAGACTAGCTTCAATCCCTATGTATGGTGGAAAAAGGGAGAGGGAAGGTGAGAAAACAAGTTTACCCAGTACAGGTCCTTCATTTCGTAGCAGAGCACTAGTATCCGGGTTTCGAGGCTACACATGGCACAAAAACCGCCCCCCAAAACGGCCGTACGGTGCTGTTTACACTGCTGATGCACCTTCGCACACGCGTCACCGTTCTTCTCACGGTATCCAGGACAAGGCACGAGGAATTTTGGTGATTAAATGTGAATATGGGAGCAGACTGCTCCCCTTCCTTCCGTGATACCGGCAAGGCACGACACATTTCATGTCCTCACTAGTACGATGCACTAAAACACCACACGTACTGTTCCACACAGGGAGTTTTCAAGGCAGACGGGGTGAGTGAACTCGGGATTAAACAGCCTACTTCCCAAGCCTAGTCCCTCCTACGGACGTTCCTGGGTAGATTTTTGGGATACTCACAGGAAACAAGGGAAGCCTGAAACTTTAACATAAGCTAGGCTGTGCCATATGACACTTCTAGCCTGATCGGCTTAATGTCACGGCCACAATTCACAAAAAGCAAAAGCAAAAAACACAAGGGCAAATATATTCGAACCTACGTTTATAAATATTGGGTGTCGCAGTCATGTATATCGCAAATAATTGAGAACCTTGAGCCAAGGCTCACCTAACAAAGTATATGAACGCAAAAATGTGCAATTTTCTCGCTACCCAAAGTCTTACATGTAATTTTGCTCTCTCCTAGCCCCATCTTAACTGATATATTTTATAGTTTAACAGACACTTTTACGTATTAGTATCTTCGATAATTGCCCCATGAAAGTGTGCACACATCATTTTACCCCTTTTTGTAAACATAGCAATGTTTACAGTTATCTCCACTACCAGGGTGCTTACCATGACACCCAAACTAAATTACATTAGAACAGAGTACCTCCATCAAGTCGATAAGTCGTACAATAGACACCTCATAATATAACGATCACTTAACACTTATTTATAGTAATTCATTAAATACTCAAGTTATAATAAAACCAAACATTTGGCGCACGCTTACAGCAAGTCGTACAGTACACCTATTGTGATATTACCAGCATTTGTTTCATGCTGACAATGAGTCATACAGTACACATTATACTATTACCAGCATGTAACGCACGCTTACAATGAGTTATACAGTTCACAGGTTACACTATCACCCTGTATCAGTCATATTTACTGCTGCGCCGGTAGCCCATGTTTTAGCATTGACACATCGGCTCTAGTCACAAAATTACCCTACTCAGGTCATAACCTAACTTAACTGGGGTAAGGAACTTCTGAAACTTACAGGGGCCGTTCGAGCCATGAAGTAGTTTAGCCGTGATCTGACGCCCGTCATGAGTAACCGGATGATTCAGGTAATATAATAAATCTCCTACCCTAAGTGGTGCAGGTGCCCGATTATGGTTGTAGCTTCTCACCATCTTGGTGTGACTTTTTAACAGGATGTGTGTAACAGCCATCCATTTTCGTTTCAAAGCTCTCTTGTTACATCTCTCAGGTAGTAACTCATTAATCTTCCACCGATTAATCAAAGGTGAATTAGATCGGAACAGAAAAAGTACAGCAAAAGGCGCTGCTTTAATGGACCCAACGGCCATATTAAGCGCAAGTTGTAGCCATGTGAGATTCTGGTCCCAGGTACTATGTGCATCGGAATAGTACGTTATTATAGCGGTACGCAGATTCCTGTTGAAATTTTCCGCGTGAGAGGGATGTGAGTAGAATGGGATGGTGGAGATTTGTCTTATACCCAACCTAAAACAAAATTGGCATAATTACCTTAATGTGAAGCACTGGGCATTTTCCAATACGGGAACCTCCTGAACAGAAATTCTACAGAATATTTTCTCCTTTAGGGCCTTGATGGTAGCCTTAGTCGTGGCCTCCATGACGGTCCAACCAAACTTAGAGAAGGCGTCTACACAGACGAGGATGGTTGTATTTCCAGCCTTACTTCACGTATGTTTTCCTACGTAATCGATGAAGATCTTCTGCATCGGTCTATGAGCGACTTGCGAGGCTAACAACCCCCATAAAGAGCTCTTTGCCAGTTTACTAAGGGCACACGTATGGCAGGCACGCACCCGCGACCGAATCTCCCTGTCCATTCCCTCCCAAAAAACTAAGAACGTATTTTGCTTATGGTCATAAAGACCCCCAAATGACCCCCTAAGGGCGACTCGTGAAAATGGGCGAAAACCATTGTTTTCGCCGCGGCTTGAACCACAATCTTCGGACCACGTCCTCTACTGGAGCAACAATTCAGAATCCCCTTGGACAGAGAATAATTGCCGCCCTTTTCCAGTTAGGTTTCAATACCTACTAACGCAGTTCTCCCGCTGTAACTACCCAAGTTCATTGAAGGCTAGAGTGAAGATTGTGAGAGCTAGATGGCACTCCACTTGCTTCGGGAACTAGGAAGACGAGGACTCGAACATCCTGGAAAGCGTGTCACCCACTATATTTTACGCCCCTTATGTGACGCACCTGAATTCTAAATGCCAATATTTGTACCACCCAGCGCCCAATCTTCCACAACCGACGAATGTATGGTAACAACCAAGAGAGGGCCCGGTTTTCAGAATGAACTCCTGATGTTCTATGTACTTCCGAAACTTCTCGGTCCCGAAGTGTACGGCCGAACACTCCAACTCGTATATTGACGAAGCCTTACTCTCTTGAGCACTTAGTGTCAAGAAGGCATACGCGATAGGTTGCTTAAGACTATTGCACTCTGGTTAGAATACCGCCCCCCCAGAGCGATACCACTGTCATTTGTCTGTAATATTAATTTCTCTGCAAATCCGCCATCCTTCATACTGGCGGCTGAGAGATTGCTCTTTTCAGAGTTTGGAACACATCCCGTTGTTCTTGACCTCAAACAAATTTTTTCCGCCTTTCTTGCGCTAATGCCCTTTGTGTCACGTGGAGTAGAGAATTCTCGAATGGCTCTAGTGTTTTAAGGATCGATGTTCACATGTTATGGGTTGAGCCCTTAGGTACTTTTCCCACAGGGGAATTGTAACTTCTTGTTATTCGAGGACTGGTACATACTCCGTCCTCGATCGTTTGAGCTGCCGAACTTCGGTTATTAGGGTTTTTGTGGCAGGGCAAGTAACACAAGCAAGATACAGTACCAAACAAAACAACAAATAAGTGTATTAACAAATTCAAGAAAGGATAATAATAGGAAAGTAACTAATGAAATGAAAATGGTTGCTTCAAACTTAAACTTCCACCACGTACGCAGTCGACAATTTCCCAATATACTCATACACCTGTCGACTCAACGTAAGGTCACAATAGGCACAAGCAAACATCCGACCAGAGAAAGAGCACAACAAACAGTACTACGTCTGCTCATGTAATCTTACATTACAATCACTTCAAATCCACAGCCGATCAGTGAACCCATATAAAACCTAATGTTTCAGTCAAATCAACGTTACATTTGTCGTACGTATAAAGAGATACAATCAATACATGAAGCAACAAATAACCAAACATCTCTTTGACTCGTATAAATACACAAAATGATACTGCTTGCGGGTAGGTATGCTTGTACCTAGCCCCTCCCGAGGTGGACGCTAGGCAGACGTCGGGGTTCATAGCTAAACATGACCAAACCTGAACTTGGAAAAAAACAAGTTCTGAAACTAACTTTATCTGCAGAACCATGCCCCGATCGTCTGCGTAGCTCTTCTCGGAGAAAAACAACTGAAGATGGAGCTTGCAGCTCCTGCCCTTGCCAAGGGATCCTAGAGGTGGTTGCGTTGAATGCAGGATCACGAGTACGGAATACAAAAGTCAAAACTCAAAAGGAAAACTCGGGGAGTAGTAATAGGCTGGCCCGGGCCCGCCCTGAAACCTCCACGCCCCTACGCCTCCACGCTCCTACACCCCTGAAGAAGGAATTTTTTTCGAGTCGAAATATCGCGTACGTACGCGTGTTAGGTTAAGGATAAACCTAAGGTGGTGCATGTTAGGTTAAGGATAAACCTAAGGTGCGTGTTAGGTTAAGGATGAACCTAAGGTTGTGCATGTTAGGTTAAGGATAAACCTAAGATTGTGCATGTTAGGTTGTACCGAAACATCGGTTGCTGAAACGTCGTCCTGAAGAAGGCAGTGTGTTTGGTAGCCGAAGCAGCGTCGGAGGTTAATGCAAGAGTGTAATAAGTCGAAGGGCTTTCGCTTAGCGTAAGTGTGTATTGAGGCCCGCCCTGGCACTACTCGTTCTTTATCTTCACGCCCCTGAGGAAGGGATAAGTCGAAACATCACGTACGTGTGCATGTTAGGTTAAGGATAAACCTAAGGTAATGCATTTTATGTTAAACCTAAGGTAATGCACGAAACGTCCATCGATTAGTGCAAGATGGCGTTAGCGTAAACCTAAGGTAATGCAAAAACCTAAGGTAATGCACGAGATGTCGAAACGTCGTCCATCGATTAGTGCAAAATGGCGTAAACCTAAGGTAATGCATGTTAGGTTAAACCTAAGGTAATGCATGTGAGGTAATGCCGAATCGTCGGCCAGCGTTTAGTGCAAGATGGCGTTTGAGTAAACCTAAGGTAATGCTCGGTGTTGCAGAAACCTAAGGTAATGCATGTTAGTTTGAACCTAAGATACCTTCGATTCAAGATGGCGGCAGGTGTGTATAATATTAAAAAGGAATTGCCGTACACGGTGCGGTGCGTATAATATTTAAAAGGAATTGCCCTACACGGTGCCGTCGTGACGATAGGTTGCCTGAGCCTCTGTGTGGTTTTAAACAATGCATGTACGTATAGGTTTATGAAGAAAGAGTTCGCCGTGACCTTTGCCGCCGTGAAGTTTGGTAAATAGCGCCTGGGTCCTGTTTAGCAGTTCTAGCTACGCCGCCTCCGCGGGTAATATAGCTAGGGCAAGGAACGAGAATAGGCAGTGAGGTAGGATTGAGAATAGGCAGTGAGTGAAGATCCCCGACTTGTAAGGTTAGTCATAAGAATGCACAAGACCGCTTGCTATCAGTCGGAGTGAGGTCACCTTTCCGCTTCATTACGGCACGTGAATGCAACTAGCTCTTGAACTGAGTATGACATCATATAACTGGCTTGGACTTAGAATGACATCACCGCGAAGTCAGCAGACTTGGTGGCACATGTAATGTCGCCCAAAGTGTTTAAGTTGTAGCTAGCAGGCACACATATGCGGGGCGTTTCTACTGTAAAGTTAAAGTGCTTCAAGCCCGTGAGAAAAGGTTCTAGCTTGAGAAACGAAGTGCTGAAAAGTCCATAGCCTGTGTAAAATTCTTAGTCGATGTGTTGAAAAGTTTTTAGCCCGTACACGGAAGCCTGTCACCCCTGTGTACAAAGTGCAGACAATGCCTGCGTGCCTAACTGTACCGACAATGCGCTAAGCGCATTCCGACATGCTCCTGAGAAACACAGGACCATGAGCGCGTGTGTGAGTGTGGGCGTTAGAATTATGCTAGAATATAAAACGTTAGGTGTGATATACGGAAGGTACTTGTGTTCGCACCTCTGCTGCTACTGCTGCCGTCTGACTCCATCCACTGCAATCGCCAGACACCTCAGCTGCCACCGTCCACCGCTACCGGCCGTGTTCGCACCTCTGCCGTCAAATACACTCACCACCGCTACCGGCCGTATTCATACCTCTGGTGCCACTGCCACCACTCACCTCTGTCGGGTACACTGTTGCCGCTACCGACCACTCACTGCTGCCTCCTCCCACCCACCGTGACGCAGTCGAATAAAACAGGTAAGTGGAACTAGAAGTAGATGCTCGTATGTTTGAGTGAAAATGTTAGAAAATAATTAGGATCTCCGTGGTGTTGTAGGTAAATGGCACCGCAAAATTTCGGGGGCAGCACCAGCTTCACTGACGCCCACGATACCATACAGTGCTTAGCGGGTAATGCGACTTGGCTCAATGAATACGTGCCTGTGGGGGAGGATCGCATTGCCGAGGTTTTGTTATGGCTATGCCATTCGGCGGGTCTATGTTGCACAATAGCGGGCGAGTATGCTATGTATAGAGCTGGCAAAGTATTATCACGCCCTGATACTCTGTCCCTCTTCATAGCTACTCCTCAAACGAGGTCCTCCGAAATTGACGTGTTGTTGCAAGAACAACCGTCCGAAAACTTTGTTTGGGGTGGTGTCGGGTTTGAATTAGACCCGCTAAGGACCGTGCCCGGTAGAGCAGTGCGCTATACTATCAGGCACGGAGGGGAAGAAATTATACTGTCTATTTCGATTGTAAATAGTGACACCTTGTGGTTCTCGGTCGAACATTGATTTAACTAATTATGTATGGACCTTGTTTGACTTCTTTAGCACCAATTATGCAATAGTTGTCTTACCCTCACGAACCTCCGGGGATAAAATAGTATACGTAAGGCATTACCAGGCCGCGAAAGGAGGCTTGACTTCACGGCGCTGTGGCCGTTGCGTATGCATGTTAGACGACTCCCTCCCAGACTATGATTTCGGGTGTAACTATCCAGAGAATTGTCCCTGTGTACTGTGCTGCATGCAGTCACGTTCTTTAAAAGCAGCAGTCTCCGAAATTGTGTTTGGATTGTGCACTGCTGAAAAAAGTCGTTTTGGATCAAGTAACCTCTTGTAGTATCGTTTATCCCGAGTTTGACTCTGACTCTGACTTTGAATTTGGTTGAGCCACGTCCCACCAGTCCCTTCCCTCAACCAGCTCGCACTGACGGTGAGATGTCCTTCCTCGTCTAGGTTTCGTGACGCTGCCGACCGAGTTGCTGTCCTGCAGGGAATTGTGCCAGGATAGGTTAGTGCAATAAATGAAACATCATTCAGCTACAAATTGCTGTTTATTACATCAGTGTGAGTGATACATTAAGTTACAAGCTCCTCGTACAATCGAGGGTAGTCTATGAACGTGCTTGCGTTGTATATTACATGAGTGTGATAGATTAAGTTATACAAAAGACACAAGCTCCTCGTACAATCGAGGGTATTTTATGAATGTGCTTGCATTAGTCGGAGGTTCAACATAAGTTGTAGAAGCTAAGGACGATGTCACATAGGACAAAACGTCCTGCAGAGCGCTTAAATAATCGCGCAACTGTTGCTGTAGTATGTGGAAACACGCACCAGATAGTCCATGTCGGGTTGTGTCAGGCTTATGAACTCGGTGCCCAAAAACTGCCTGGCCGATCCGTGCCTCCTTGGAGTGTGCAGGCGAAAGTTGCCACTTTCGCGCTTGATGACGACACGGTCCCCGCCGACGCACATGGAGTCGCGTATAGCAGACAGACAATCCGCCAGAGCGGCCACTTGTTCGTCGGAGAGAATGAGGGACTTGGATCCGCCTCTCCGAATGGCGCCGAATTCCACCAGTGGTTGATTGTCGCGTGCAGGGTAGAAAGCGACAGACACGTACTTGGTCTAGTCTTCATTGATGAAAAACATGCGTCGTAGCAAAACCCGCTTGGGATCGAAGGCCGGATTGGTGGGCCAGTACGCACAGACGTCGTTGGTGTGCAGCTGCTCCACCTCCCCCTCCTGGATCTGACGTAACACCGGTCGCTTGGCGCCTGGCACAACTGGACTGGATCGTCTTCGTCTTGTAGCCATCGTAGCAGGAGTGAATTGGCTGTCGATGTGCATGGCGAATTTATAGGGCTGCAAGAAAATCGGCAGTATGACGTGTCATATCGGCAGGGCATTGGACGAAATCTTTCTTTTGCAGATAGTACATCAACCAATCGTAGATGTAATACGCGGTTTTGGTTGCGAAAGATTATTTGGGATATCTGTGGCAGGGCAGGGTACACCAGTGTTCGTGATTAAAAGAGTTGGCGGGGGGCAATTGACATCCTCTAGGTTATGGATCGGCCATCCAGTCAGTCTCCCTAGGAACGTGCATTTCGAGATGCCGTAGGCGTAGAGGTGGGCGAAACCTGCCACGGCTTCATTGAGGTCCGTGTGCAACTCCTTATATTCAATATGGCCGTCCGCCCAATTAATACCATTCTCTACTGATCCGTGTTCTGCCATCTTCTGCCGGTTTGAAACGGAACGTTTCGGAAGCGATGGCACTGGCCACTCACAGTTCCTTGACGACGGTCTCATTCTGTCGCTCACGCAAGAACTCATAATCTATAACGGCCTCTCTACTACTCACAGCCATGTTTAGGAATGATAAGAAAAGTGCAAAATAGTCACCTTTTATAGACAGCTGCGACAGCATTGACCCCAGCCGCCGCGAGGCATCTTAGCCCCGAATTCGGCCGTGAACATCTCCACCTGCCGGTCCGCTGGTGTTCCGAATAGCGCCACGAATTTCGGGGGAGTGTAGCCCCGATCCATGTACAGGGCGAACAGACAGCAATACTTGCCGTAGACGTCACTAGTCAGGCTTTGCAGTTGTCTCTTGTTACGATCCCAAGTCGTGCAGTTACGTTTTACGAAGGCTAGGATGTCGGGCACGAACGGTACGATGCCGTAAGATTCAAAGTAGTAGGCATACGAAGATTTGAGGTCGATTTGGACGACTAGCCAGTGTGAACCTCCCTCTGTATGGGGATCGGCATTGACTATGGCGGTGCAAGTTTTCCTGATCGAACGTGGCAGAAGATCGGAAGCGTAGACGTCGAGGAAAGAATTTACATTGTATAATGTGCACAGTATCTGCAAGGTGTCCATCTTTCTAGTAGTCGGTCGTGACGTTACGTGCCAAATTAATGAGGACGGTACTGTCGTATTCTAGGTATAGCAAGCACGTGATCGCCTCGGGTAATGGCTTGGCGAATTTCAACTCCACCCTGTTATTGCCCTGTTCCGGGTGGGATGTGTGGGGCTCGGAAACGCCCTGGTCGGGTGTGAGATCAAAGAGCAACATGAAATAGCCGTTTACAAACATATCTTGTGTTATCTGATGGCCGGCATTGGAGTGATGGATGCCTGACCCTTCGAACAGTGTCCTATAGCCCATTACCGAAGTCTTTTCATGATCCATGCCCAGAGATAGGCCCTCGTTGGGGTACTGTTTACCGTTCACGAATAGCGAAAAATCGCCGACATCGTAATGTTGAAATTTGTGGGGATTCGTGTCCACTGTGCCTACGAAATCGGCACACTTTACCACGGTGAAGAGGAGACGTTTCGGCACCGGACCCAAGACAGCGTTGACGATAGACAGGGATTTTGATCCGGCAGAGAAGGTGAACGTCTTGAGTTCGACTCTCGTCATTTTATAGCTTGCGATAGCCCCCGTATTCAGTGTGGCAACGTGAGCCAAAGGTGTGACGGGGTCGGTTTTCACGCGCTTCTCCAATAATTGGGCGTCCAAAAGTTTGAATGTGGTCTTTGAATCGGCCTCTTTGTTTATCATATAAAACGAGGGCCGAGCTTTTGTCAATCTGATCTGAATGTCTACGCCCGGCAGAAGGACGAGCAGGACGTTGAACAGGTCGCTATGCAAGCGTCCGAAAAGCTGCAACTCTTTACTGCCTCTAAGTTTGTCCCAGCGAGTGATGAAACTTCGGTTAGTTACGGCACTCAGTCGCAGAAGTGGGATCGCATGGCAATATGTCGCCATTGTCGCGATACCAGAATGCGTTCGTGAGATGTGTGGCTGCCGCATCGGTGTCGTAGGTCAGGAGAGTCGCAAGATACGAGCGATAATTATAGTGATCGCTCGACTGTGATTGCAGTGCCATTGAGAATTACACTACAGTAACTGAAGAGAGAGTGGAGAAAATTATTGGTGACGCCCGTGTGGTCCGAAACGTTCCCATTATTCCTCGAACCCGAGACTAATTTACCCCGGACATACAGTTGTATATCGAGACGTATGTAGTTGTCCTTGTCGCCTGGTATAAAAATTCATGGTCATTTTGTTCGACTGGGGCTTTAGGTTTGTACGCGGTCTCAATAGTCCCCAGCACAGAAGTCTGTACCGGTTTGTGCGCGAAGATGTCGAACTCGCTTCGAATGGACGCTATCTCTCTTATGTGACTGATTAGGACTAGGAGAAGATATCCCGTTTTATTATCCGAGCGCGCTTTGCCGGTTTCTTTTTAGGCTTTTTGTCTCCCCGACGTTTTGACTTCTTGACGCCACGTTTGAGGCCTCGGCCGCGCAGTTTGCTGACTAAACGACGTGTGGACTCGGTGACGGCATCGCCTACATGTTTCAATATATCTTCGGTACTTACGTCCGTTGATTTATCGCTAATTATCTTGTCACCCGTACGGCCCACTGTCCACAGGAGGGGCGCACGAAACGGAAGAGAGTGCCAAAGAAACTGCCTATCCCGTGCCCTCGCTGAAGGTAGATAGGAGTCGCATAGATGGGGCTGATCCCCGGAGCAGAGGGAAGACCACGACCCGCCTGATTGAAGTAGTACGTCTCTAGAGGATGCATCGTAATAAATGTCCTATTATGAATGCCTACGCCATGTTTTATATACACCTACCACTGGTAATTCTTGCGAAAATGAAGAACTACTTTCGTGGGCATTGTGCTGTCCGCAAAGGGGATGTGCAGACCCTCGGTTGTGAGGAACTCCATCATTCAAAATTTCCTGGAATCTGCGCCGCTGCACCATCACGTATTGCACGTTCCGAAACTCGTACACCGTGTTGGTCTCGGGGAAGTAACCGTCGATGCTGATGCTGCGGCTTATATTCTCGCCCGTTGCGACAGTTTATTATCATTACCCCATCCGCCTCTTCCATATGTAGGAGCCACATCAGGGCCTTCTTGCTGTACCGGTTATTACAAGAGTATCCTCCCGTTGGAATGAGACCTATAGTATCGGGCTTCAGAAACCGCTTGCGCAACACTTTATTGCATTCGGACCCTATCGTAATCGGCTCGACAAAGACGTCGATGTGCCCTGTCTGGATGAACTCGCTCCTAAACACACGACACGCCTGCCTTAACACGGTGACGTCATCTTGACAGTACGATTCCAGGACCTGTCTATTGTCGAATGTCTCGTTTCTCTGACTCTCGTACCAAACGGGAAACTCTCTCCTCTCCTCTCGCATCTCGTCCACTCCATAATACGCAATGTCGGGGATGGGTCTTACATAGTGTAGGTTTTCCCGGGTATTAATATAGTGTGGGTACCATGACCTGGAGGCTGACAGTCCGAAAGCTTCGGGCAGCTTACGCAGATCACACGGAAGGAAGGACACGCTGTCCAGAAATACCAGGTGCTCCATCTTCATGCACATGATCTTTAGTCCGCTCATAATCAGCTCGGGCTTCCATTTCAACATGACCGCCCTGTTCAGAATGAAATGCAATTCGAACGCCTTGGCGTTAAGTGCGATCGCGACAATCTTATTGGCCGAAGGGCGTGGCTCGCATAGTTAATTAGCATGTCCCCTACCGGATCGTCCCAGAACGAGTGCTTCCTCTGGCCGCATCGGACGTACTCTTCGCAGTCTTCCGCATCTTCGCTCTGCGAACAGAAATGCTGAACGCATACGAGATCAGGTACGTGTAGTGTGGCTTTGTCGGAGTACTTTGTATTTTGCGTAGTTTCGTAATCGTAAAATACGTATGGTACCTTATCGCTGGCGTCGGGCAGCGCGTCCTTCAACGGTCTCATATAGCACAAGTGACCCCTATTCTGCTGACAGTTGGCACAAAATAGCTTGTTACATTCGTGTCTGTTATCCGTCACGACCAGTCCACACGTAGCGCAACAACTTTTACTCTCACAAACTGATTTTCTCTTTGACGTAATCTGATTATGGTTGGCGTAACAAGTCGGACTTCTAAAATGTCTGTTACATTCGTCGCATTGGGTGCGAGCGTCTGTGAACGCGCTCGGAGAGCTCGCTATACAGTCGCTACATGTCTGGTCACAGACATGTGTTATATCTCGCCCACAACTTTCATGGCATGCATTACATACGTACTTTTTAGCCATTGCTCCAGTGAGGATAGTTATCACGTGATAATGTCTTTCGACATCGTCGTAGAGCAGGTTAAGATGTTTGGAAGAGTCGACTTGCCCTGCGTATATTATGTCATCACACCCAAGACCTTGATACACAACTATCTTATAGTCGCGAAAATGTTCTTGGAAACGGTTAAGTTCGGATATCCTCCCACCCCTAGTTAGATCGATACCTGTCTGCTGTGAGTAACGCTTCAACTACAGCCCGTATCTTCCTTCCTTGACGATACGCTTTGTAATTTGCGTCTTTTTCCACTCTCGCAATCGCTATTATTAAAGCGTGGGCTAAACAGTTTTCCTCTGCCTCCACCTCCACGTTACTTTACTTGAGGTGCGCCATTACGGATAGCGTTCTGCCCCTACTTTTGAGTGCAACACGTCCGAAACCAACGGGCATCATGACCGAATGCACCGTTACGACAAACGTGTCCAAAGCGTTGAATCTAGCATTGGACTGTGACACTTTTTCAAAAACGCTCCAAATCACATCTCCCGATAACTGTTCTTTCCTCCTAAAACTGATCCCTATGGGCTTATCGTTCTGATTCACCAGATTCTGGATAGTTATCCCTACCATGTCTTCGTCACTCACATCCTCCAACACATAATCATTGAGTTCGTTCACGCGCTGGCTAGAGTATGTCCCACGGGATCACTATTATCCGCGGGGGGTAACAATCGTACAGTGAGGTGCGTCCCTACGGCATTGTACCGTCTGTACTGTCTCTTGATCGTGTTATCTATCTCGAATTTACGAGTCATTCTGTACAAATTAATACACATTTAGTTTCAACACACACCCAATATTGTGTATTACTTGAAACTCATAGGCTAGTTATAATACTTACGGTTCAAACTGCGGGGCCACACTGTTCGTTTCACGTACGTGCGGCCTCCTTTTAGTACCGGTGGGTGATGTCATTTCACTTGTTTGTTTCAGCACACCTGCCGACCATTATGGATCTTGACAAGCCACCACCTACGCTAAATTCAGCGTCGTCTCCTTGGAGCCCAATAAACGATATCCGATTGTCAGGGCTAAGAGACTGGCTACCAAATTTGGCATGTCGGCTTTGTTTACACTACGGATCTCCGACACCGACGTCGTCCAGGTCTTCCTACCGCAACGTTACAGTGACGTCGTGACCGACACCGATATACAAACCATCAATTCGGAGGTTATCGACCTGAGTCTTGTGTACAAGGGAGTGTGTGAATCCTCTAGGACCTACCTCCTTGCTGTTGAACCTAAATAAATATCCTTCCCTCCACCATGAGGCCGCGAGGCTGGATATTCGACGGGTCGGACAGTATGCTTCGTACCCATAAGGATTTGGTGAGCTGTGCGGTCCATGCTGTATGGTTTACGGAATTCACGCCCGCTGGACTACATGATCTTGCCTTTGTAAATCGCTTACTTCAAACTTTCTGCGTGCAGGATATCGGCTGTGGTCTTGTGAACGTTTACCCGGCCTATATTGCCGGGGTCCTCAATGTGTTTTCGACGGGCGGTACCAGGTTGAGCCTCTTGTACATTGCCCGAACTGACTCACCCATCATTGACAATATATACTATAATGTACAGTCCTTTCAGGTGGTACCTTTCGCATTCGCCCTCGCCGTCTCAGAGGAGAATGAGATTAACCCCGATTATAACGTGTATGCACTTACTGTTGGGTACGAGACGGTGGAGTTTCTAATAGGGCTTGTCGACGTCACCGACACTGTCGGATCCAGATCTAGCATCAATTTAATGGAATGGGAAAATACGCTTATATTCGCGTTCACAAAGTATGGGATCGTCTGCGTTCCCCTCGGCTCACCTAATGTCCTATACCTTTGACACCACCGGACCGCTAGTGGGGTATGGACGCAGGATGCCCTTTGCAGGCCATGTTTCGGGAACTATCGTCATAGATTCGACCCTTTCGTACTCGAGTGTACGGACTCGCGCTCGTGCAGGTGTCATGTGTGCGTCCGACCCCCCCCGTCTGGCCTCCTTCACGGTATTCCACATAGCTACCAATTGTTCGGAATTGACGCTCTCCTCTGAGACTCTTTATGAAAACTATGTTCGGTCTGCGGAGTCCAATATCGTTCAGGTCGACAGGTTGGTCCCCGAATCCTTTCCACATTTGCGCCGCACTTATGCACGTGGACCGTGCAGTCTCGCTACGCGGTATCACAAAGCATGCGTTAACCCCTCCCTATTCCCCTGGTACGCTCACACCGGGGAATACTGTGATTGGAAGGAGGAGATTATCGCTCGCTTTTGAAGGATAAAAATGACTGGTGGTGTGATTGGTGCAGTAAACCGCTCTTCGCTACTTCAGATTGTCTGTTATACTAACCTCTTTGTATGCAATAAATACCGTATTACCTCATTGTTTTATTCTCTCTACGCCCTCTCCCGACACGTGTACGTGATTATAAGTGCTTACGGTGCGATCCTGCTCCGTTAGTATGTGACTGAATGATATACAATTACGTGTTTCCGCCGATATATTGCTTACACGTGTCGGGTATCCCTGATTACCCAACCAATCCTCGCGGTGGCGACAGTTGGGCGTAGGGGTATTCCCACTTTTGTGATCTGACTGTTGAGGGCTACACCTTAACAGCGCTATGTACCAATGTTCACGGCGGCGAACCCTCTTTTCATCAACCTATACGTACATACATTGTTTAAAACCACACAGAGGCTCCGGCAACCTATCCTCACGACGGCACCGTGTAGGGCAATTCCTTTTAAATATTATACGCACCGCACCGCGTAGGGCAATTCCTTTTTAATATTATACACACCTGCCGCCATCTTGAATCGACGGTATCTTAGGTTCAAACTAACATGCATTACCTTAGGTCTCTGCAACACCGAGCATTACCTTAGGTTTACTCAAACGCCATCTTGCACTAAACGCTGGCCGACGTTTCGGCGTTACGTCGCATGCATTACCTTAGGTTTAACCTAACATGCATTACCTTAGGTTTACGCCATTTTGCACTAATCGATGACCGACGTTTCGACATCTCGTGCATTACCTTAGGTTTAACCTAACTTGCATTACCTTAGGTTTACGCTAACGCCATCTTGCACTAATCGATGGACGTTTCGTGCATTACCTTAGGTTTAACCTAAAATGCATTACCTTAGGTTTATCCTTAACGTAACATGCACACGTACGTGATGTTTCGACTTATGCCTTCCTCAGGGGCGTGAAGATAAAGAACGAGTGGTGCCAGTGTGGGCCTTAATACACACTTACGCTAAGCGAAAGCCCTTCGACTTATTACACTCTTGCATTAACCTCCGACGATGCTTCGGCTACCAAACACACTGCCTTCTTCAGGACGACGTTTCGGCATCCGATGTTTCGGCACAACGTAACATGCACAATCTTAGGTTTATCCTTAAGCTAATACGCACAATCTTAGGTTTATCCTTAACCTAACATGCACCACCTTAGGTTTATCCTAACGCCATCTTGCACTAATCGATGGACGACGTATCGTGCATTACCTTAGGTTTAACCTAACAATCATTACCTTAGGTTTAACCTAACATGCATTACCTTAGGTTTATCCTTAACCTAACATTCACACGTACGTGATGTTTTGACTTATGCCTTCCTCAGGGGCGTGAAGATAAAGAACGAATAGTGCCAGGGCGGACCTTAATACACACTTGCGCTAAGCGAAAGCCCTTCGACTTATTACACTCTTGCATTAACCTCCGACCCTGCTTCGGCTACCTGCCTTCTTCAGGACGACGTTTCGGCAACCGATGTTTCGTCACAACGTAACATGCACAACCTTAGGTTTATCCTTAACCTAACACGCACAACCTTAGGTTTATCCTTAACCTAACATGCGTACGTACGCGATATTTCGACTCGAAAAAAATTCTTTCAGTAGGTGTATTGTCCGTGGAGTCGTAGTGGGGCGTGGAGGTTTCAGGGCGGGCCCGGGCCAGCCTATTACTACTTCGGGGTACGCTCTTGCCTTTCACTGTTCCGCGAGAAAATCCAATGGTTAGACGACAGCCTCAGGGGGAACGGTAAAGAGGGGAGCAAACCGGTCTTATTTGCCGGAGGGCAAGACCTGCAGCCGACCGTAGGCGGACGGCTCAGGGTTTGTATTTTGGTCTCTAACATTGAGGGAGAAACATACCTTGAGGGTTTTTGGGAATATGATGCTGAAGTAGTTATTATGGTCTAGGAGGAACGAGGTAGTGAGTGTATGGAGAAAACTACATAATGAGAAGCCTTATATTTATTGGTCATCAAATATTATTTGGGTGATAAAATCAAGGAGAATGATAAGGGAGAATGTGGCACGTATGAGAGAGGAGAGGTATGTACAAGATTTCGTTGGGGGAGACCTGAGGGAAAGAGACATCTTGGAAGACGTACACATCGATGGATGATACTAAAATTGACCTAACAGAAGTGGGCTTCAGAGGCATGGAATGGATTGTTGTTGCTCAATATAGGAACAGTTGGCAGGCACTTGTGAATGCGGTAATAGAACTTTGGGTTACGTAAAATATGAGGAATTTCTTGACTAACTGAGGAACCGGTAGTTTCTAAAGCTGTGCTACATGGAGGTAGGTAGTGCCTATTTTTGCTTTTGATATAGTTTATTCTGTCAGCCCTCGGACTCGCAACCCGCTATCGGAAATTAGGACTTGATGTAAAAACCTGGGTCTCGCACTGTAGGATCAACGCCAGCTGTTTGAGCGGCTGGGTCCCATAACACTGGACTCTTGTGGGGATAGTAAGAACAAACGTGCCACACTACAGATACCAAACGTAATACTGTGGTACTAACATTGAATAAATATATTCTTAGAAATTAAACATTCAACAACTTATACCAGAATCAGAACAACATGTACAAAACCAAATGCTCGAAGCATTTACATTCGATCAATATTGCACTGAATAGTTTCTCTCGTAACATCTCAATACACATCTCCGTCTACACACAGGCTTCACGCCTACATTAACAAGGCAAACTACATCTTCCAGTCGATCTTACGTTATACAGACTATCGTATTTCACAATTCAGTGTGCGTGTTCTTCGGCTAGAATCGAACTTTTACATACTGTATACATGCAACGCAAAAACAAGGCCGTAACACCATACAAGTATGACTCGTACAATAATTTGAGACAAATAAAATACGAACAAAATTTCCAGGAGTTTACTAACCCGTGCGTTACACTTTGCCCCATCCTGCGTCAGCTCTACGACGCGAATCAAACGCCCACTGAGTAGACGCGTAGTATGCTCAAATGATCGAGACTAGAATTTGGAATCCACAAGCCAGAATTAAATTTTTACTTACTGACATACCGGAACGTCCGCTGAGCTACGGCGAAGAACCAGGACAAAGTAGGACTCCCTCCGCTGGCCAACCGCTGCGAGACGCTATCTCCAACAAAACCAAAATACGAGTGAATTGCCCAGGGTCGGAAACCCAACAAGAAATCTCTAAGAGTCAACGTCCCCATACCTTTCACTCCCCACGGCAGCCAATTGTCGGACGACAAACTTGGGAGGAAAAGTGACAGAGAAAGAACATTCTAGAAGCGATGTTTCCGCATAGCGACGGCCTTGAACCGAGCCTCGCGGGCACGGCTCATCTGTATGATAAATATAAAAAAGCACCATTGTTAAATCAGTCTTGCCCTGTTGTGCCACGTGTGGTGCCACGTGTTGTACGTCACTGGTTTTGAACCTTCCAACGCAGAGCAGAAATACTTGTTATAATTGTAAAGAAACTATAAGCATGACATTTTAAATTTCCGATGTTTTTAACTTTAGTGTGACTTTAATATTTATATACGTACCTGTAATTTTGATGCTGTGGTTTCCAAGTTCACGGTGTTATGGTACCGGCTGTGTCAAAGTTTATCAACCGTGGAACGAACCCGGTTCTGTGGTGACAGCAATGTGGTACTGCAGAGTATGGTGCAGCTTATTGCGAAGTTTGGTGTGTTACCGCTGTGTGGTCGTACTAATGTAAATACGTAAAGCGGTATCATATTTATGGTTTATGTTTGCAGGCAGCTTATTACAGATACTGTGCGGCAAACTTGGAGAAGATTTAGAGGAATCCCTCAGTATTCCTTCACTGAGGGAACTCCTTCTGTGAATGGGACAGATCCCGTGATATGCAACACGATAATTTGGCATCGCTCACCATGTACGTTCAAACACAGGGATGAACGATACACAATTACTGGGATTTCTTGCCTTCCTGTGAGTAAAGAAATTCAGTCACCTGATGCTGAGGTGGTTAAAGGAGGCCTCAACCATAGCTATGTTGCTATCCGTCTGACGCCTTACAAGGAATACGAATATGCCTGTCACATTGGTATTATTGGGAAAGAACTACAACCACACCGTCCGCAGCGGTAGGTATCAGAACGTTTACATTGCCTTTTATTGTAACGTGTTGTACCGGTCCTGTTATTTTTCATTTATATTAATGGATGCTGTAGGAGAGGCAAACTGAGAAATCGGTACTGTTTGAAGCCTCATGCATAATGTGGTACTGTCTGTGTTTATATTAGCCTATCAGTCTAATTCGTATGTCTGTGTCCGTTTTGTTTGTCTCGTGTGATTGTTGTGTATAGTGCGGGTAAAACACCTCTACGGGTGGCTGATCTCTTGTCCAGGGGAGTTTTACTTAGCGTTTATGTGATCAGGTGCAACATTAACCCTCTTCATCTATAGAGGTTTGTAGATACGTTTCCAATAAAACAAAAAAATTATGTCCCAGTTGGTAATTTTACAGTAACTTATTAACCTGTTTTATCTACTGAATATCTTTAGAAACTATTCTCGTTGTTAACTTCGCGTTACGTACTTATTTCCATTAGAATATGGCATATTTGGTCCACTCAAGGCAAACTGATTTAAAGAAAGAAATACTCTGCCTTTGAATGATGTGGTTAATTGCGTTGTAAGTTTCTGCGGGCGAATTGCGGACCGCCAGGTAGGGCACTGTGTTGTCTGGAGTTGTGTGATTTGGTCCACTGTCGAATAATGTTCATGCAAAACGCCAAGCGGGTACAGTGTCTATCATATAAGGATGTTTGAGAAGCACACCTTCAGCATACAACATGAACGAATGCTTCACGAAACAAGTGATACACACAGCCGCCCGTCAATATTTACAGCCGAGCTTACCACACATTATCGCAGATTATTTCGCAAAGTTCGCCCTGAACATCTGACTGTTGATTTTCTGCAGCGATTCAATTACGGTATGTCTGAATGAGCCACTAAAATTTAATTTGCGCTTCGCTGTTACCGGAATCAACGACGTGCCATTTAAATTTTGAGTGTTGCGTATTTTCACGAACTTACGCGCGGGCCCGAAAAAGAGAGTTGATATTGAACGAAAAGTATTTTTTTCTATACTTATCCGTGCACTTCCGAAGCGCTGGGTCACTTGTATGGAACGCAATAGAGACTACATAGAAAAATGAAGTCATTGTGTACCTTTTTTTTTTAATAAATTACGAGATAAAAATATTTAAGGTTTCATTTGACACACCCTCGGATATATAAAACGATGTTTTATATCTATGTTGTTCATTTTGTTGGTATGGGTATTAAACTGTACAATGTGCACGGTACAGTCATCGAAATAGGTAATTAGCAATTAAGATGGTGACGTGACATAAGTCACCATTTTTAAGAATAACTTTGTGGAGGTACTGTAGGGTTTAATTGTGGTGATAACTACAGTACCAACATATATATGCGTAATATTTATTAACTGTCTTGGTAGTATACATTAGTTAAGTATTGCGGCAGAAATGCCCTAGTCCAGTTGTTGCGTCTCTTACTGTGTTCTTCCCAACCATGTTGGTTGCGGCGGAAAGGAGGGCAGCTGTCTGCTGTTCAGAGAAGAGGCGTCTTGTCGGCCGCGAGCGAAGGAATGTCCGTGGAGATATACCGCTTGGATGCGCGGCTGAGACTGGCCGGAGGGCCACGGTGAATTGTAGCGGCTCGTGGCTGGTGCAATTGCGGGTCGTGTGCTGTTTGTCTTCGTGTTATTTTTTGCATGCTTTTTTTCTTATGGGTTTGTAACTTGGTCACTGACATTGAGAGAGGAACGTTATACGTTGAGGATGTTCGAGAATTGGGTCTCAGGTAGATATGGCCTAGGAGGAATGAGGTAACGGATGTTGGGGAAAGCTGCATAATGGAAAGCCATATGATCTGTGTTGCTCACCAAACACTGTGTGGGTGATAAAATCGAGGAGAATATGTTAGGTGGGATATGTTGCACGTGTGAGAGAGTTGAGGGGTGTATACAGGATTTTGGTGGAGAGACCTGAGGCAAAGAGACAATTTGTAAGTCCTAGACGTCGATGGGAAAATAATATTTAAATTGACCGTAAGTGGGGTGGAGAGGCATGGACTGGATTGTTGAGGCTTAGGATAGGGACAGTTGCCGGGCACTTGTGAATGCGGTAATGAACCTTCATCTTACATAAAATATGGATAATTTCTTGACTAGCTCGTAGCTGACTAGCTGACTGTTAGCTTCTAAAGAAGAACTGTGCTACATGCAGTTATTTAAGGCCTGTCTTTGCTTTTGAGACGGTTTAGTCTGTACCATAAATATACAAAGCACCATTGCAAAATGAGTCTTGCCCTGTTGTGCCACTTGTTGCACGTTTCTGGTGTTGAACCTACCGCAGCAGACCAGTTCTTGTTATTAATGCACAGAAATTAATTACTTGACATTTCAGATGTCAGATGTTTTTATTTGAGTGTGACTTTAATGTTACTCTGCGTACCTGTAATTGTGATGCTGTAGTTACTAATTCCACGCTGTCATTGTACCGACTGTGGCAAAACCGACCAACTGTGGAACGCACCTGGTTTTGTGGTGATAGGAATGTGGTACAGCCGAGTATGGTGTAGCTTATTGTGAAGTTTGGTTTGTTAGCGCTGTGTGGTTCCACTAATGTAACGTATGGCGGTTTCATATTTGTCGTTTATGTTTTCAGGTCGGATGTTACAGATTCGTTGATGCAAACTGGGATGACTAGAGGAATCCCTCAGTGTGCCCTCATTGAGGGAAGTCCTCCTAAGGAAGGGAGATATCCCACGATATACGAGGGGGAAATTTGTCATCGCTCACCATATACGTTCAGATACAGCGATGAACGATATGCAATTACTGGGATTGCATGCCTTCCTGTGAGTGAGGAAATGCAGTCACCTGAGGCTCAGGTGGTTGAAGGGGGCCTCAACGAGAGTTATGTTATTATCCGTCTGACACCTCAGGAGGACTACGAATATGCTTGTCACATCACTCTTACTGGAAGAGAACGACAGCCACACTGTCGGCAGAGGTAGCTATCAGAATATCTACATTGCCTTTTACTGTAACGTGTTGTATCCTGTCCTGTTATTTTCATTTATGATAATGGATGCTGTAGGAGAGGCGACCTGACAAATCGTTACTGTTTGGAACCTCAGGGTTAATTTGGTACATTGTGTGATATCAGCCTGTCAGTTTTAACCGGCCTATTCTCAGTTCGGGAACATGGACTCACTCAGGGATTATACCGTGTGGTGTTCACAGGAACGTTAAGTGTTTATCAATAAAAATAAAGGGTAATTGAATTTATATCTCTTT
>Ga0123355_10003488_pt1 | contig 22555 bp, 8 predicted proteins | sample TergutEmb28metaG_3_FD_89872 | JGI IMG/M metagenome (GOLD analysis project Ga0123355, IMG submission 89872) | Embiratermes neotenicus P1 segment gut microbial communities from Petit-Saut dam, French Guiana - Emb289 P1 | ecosystem: Host-associated > Arthropoda: Insects > Digestive system > Gut ... | reverse complement strand
CTGAAGATGGTCGTATTAACGGCCGAAACATGTTGAGCATTGAATGAGTATTGAATATATAATAAAATAAGTGGCATCAAGTTGGTTTCTCTTTACTCAACTATAAAGATGATGCACGGTCCATAAACATAAGAACCACATTATATGTTACAACTCTAGGGATAGAGATCAGTTTTGAAGCTGTATAAACAACAGAGGGACATATATAGTTTCGTACGTCTTACTCTTTATATTTTTAATTGTAGACGGGTCTAAAGTAGGCTCTTTCTTCTGTAACTGCGGGACTTCCTTTCCTCGCGTGTCACGCGGAGGAAGAGTCCGCAAATATTTTATACTAGTGTGTTTGGGAATGAGGGTGTTATGTTCTTCAGTGTCGTGGTTGCATCACTTCTTCCGTTCACACATGCCTAGCAGTCATAACTGAAACAAAAATATTACTGCATGATGTCAGTTATGTGACACACATAATGGACCAATGGCCGGTGAGAGAATATGGGTACTCGTAATAGCCAGTAATACGCAGGGGAAACAGTCGGGACGAGCAAGGATACACAGCATAACGCCTAAATACCGCAGACTCGCCTTATGTCAAAGTGGGTGCCCGTGCAAAACCGGATATTCGCGAAGAATTTCTACGCCCCGTGGGCCAATTGGTTAATACGAGGGGGTGCTGATAAGTCCTTACCCCCACCAGGAAGGAAACAAGCTACAGCGACCAAACTCAGGGTTTAGTCAACATGCTCCCCACGAAGCTCAATGCACTTCTTATCTAGTTACTCTAACTCTTGCAAGCCACTCAAAAAAATTCAGAAAGTTGTCCGTCCAACCAGGTCTCCACGGCAACAATGACCTCCGCGTCGGACGAAAAATGGCGAACTTCCATTTTTTTTCAGTCCAGGGAACAGGTGCTAGTCCGACGGGGAATAGGGTGGGTGTTCAAGACATTGGAAGCACAGGTAGGCCAGTTTTTTCTGGGTTGCAAGTGCCCGGTGAGCCGGGGCATTGTCGTGCAAGAACAAGACCTCCTTGGTGACATTTCCGCGGCGTTTTTCCTTCAAAATGTCCATCAATTGCACCAGCAGAAACGAGTAATACTCCTCGTTGATAGTTTGGCTCTTTGGAAGATAATCAATGAGGAGGATGCCGTCTTGATCCCAAAAAATCGAGGCGAGAAATTTTCTAGCGGATTTTTGCACTCTGAATTTTTGAGGCGGGGTGACAGGAAATTATTTGGATCGCACCGAAAAAATTCCAAAAATCGCTCAGACGGCTGGCACATTTGACGTTTTTGATCCGCGTTCAGGCATTTCGGTACCCACTTTGCGGAGAGCTTCCGCATGTCCAAATCTTCATGAATGATGGACCCAACCCTCTCACGTGAGATGCCCAGTTGCTCAGCTATTGATTTAGCCGAAATCCGGCGGTCTTCCAAGACTAGCTCGTGAATTTGTTCAGTAATCTCCGGGGTGGTCACTGTTTTGGGTCGTCCAGGTCGAGGCGCATAACAGATGGAAAAATCACCACATTTAAACTGGGCCACCCAGTTTCTGACGGGGGCATACCACGGTGCATGTTCCCCTATTGTTTGTTTCAGAATGGCGCGAATTTCCTTCGGCGCCTTGCCTTGCAGGAAAAATAACTTAATGACAGCTCGCGTCTCCATGTTGTTGGAATTACGCACGTCGCCTGACATGCTTCATTTCAGCCTCTGTAACAAGAAAAGACTTGCAATTCAGCACATGAACAGACCCCTCTTTCCAACGACACTATCGATTCCGTCCTACGACATCTGGAAGTAGGTCAGGCTAAGGACTTATCAGCACCCCCGCGTAAAAAAAACTGTGTAACCATGAATTTCACGGTACGAGAATCCATGGAGGGGAGGAATTCCTGAGCCAAGTTTTACTGCCAATACAGTTACATAGCTGCGGTGATCATTGTCACGCACTGAAGGTTGTCTGGAATTTCTGTCAGACCTCGTTACAATATGACCACCGAAGTGATAAATAACGCATGGAAGTAATAAATAGAGATTAATTGATTGGGTTAGAATACATGTAGTGTATATTCCCAACAAATGTGTTGAAGTTTGATTAAAATAGTCTGTTTATTCTTTAGCAGAATACAGCTCATGTATGCACGTTTAGAATTCTGCAAAGAGTAGCTGAGGCAGAACCGGAGCGAGATCTGGACGTAGGCTGACAGCGAGAAAAGGTGAAAATTTCTTACTGACAATTAGTATGGGTTCTGTGTTTCTCATTTCGGTTGTTATGTGTTGTTTGGTCGAGAGTTTTTCGGGGAATTTGCTGTCTCCGTTTTGAAGTGCGATAAATGACACACCTAAAAAGTGACTCTAACATGCGAAATATCCAGACGTTTTAAAAGTCAAGCTCGTATTTTCAAGGCTTGATAAATTCTCAGTCATAAAAAAACGTTAAGAGAACAGGTGCAAGTGACCTTGAATGGCTACTGTCAGCTATAGTTTATGCTAGTTTACATGAGATCTACTGGAAACATTTACGCGTGTTAAATGCGTGATTTTTCAGATTTATTCTTCTGCTCTTCCAAATACAGTGCACATTGTGTGTCACATGTTCTTTAACTCTGTCTCATTCAGTGTATACAGAATGCTTATCACGACAAGACAAATTGGGCAGCGGTAGTGGGAAGGAAGTAAAATGTGGTGCGGAATTTAATTTCCCCTTCTCCCCCCACAATTTCATTAACAACTTTAAAAAATATTCTTCAGTCATTAGTTTGTCATAATATGGTTTCAGGTTTCGTTCATTTCCAACAATTGACTGATTTAATATTTCATTTTATAATGCCTCCTCTTGGAATGGATCTTGTATTGCCCTTTAACTTGCGCCTGTATTTGTCGCTCTCCGATAAACATTGTTAAACACCCGTGTTGGACAACTGATGCTTCATGTTTCACTTGTCTTCTGTAATAAACATGGGGTGGAGACACATTACCTGTATAAACGTTTATATGTTATGAGATTTAAAGTAACGCAAATGTCTGTGTTTTGCACTCTACTTCCTGATTTGGTTTATTATAACCTGTGGCTGAATCCGAAATATTGTTAACGTGATAGGATTGCATAAGGCGGAACTGATAACCCCAGGGCACAAAAACCAACTAACTTGTTACGGCGTTGAAATAACGACAGTCTTCAATACGATACAAAGTGGTTACCACGTTACGTGCCGAGACATGAAATAACACAACTGGACTGCAGTTATTTTGTAGTAGGCTATGGCTGCGTCTTTTACTTAGGTTTAGTGCACTTTGCCATAAACAATGGTGGATGCGATGAATACAAATTTATGTATTATTTTGAACTAATATGTAACAGGGAGCGGCTTTGTACCTCTTGTATTACCAACCGACTTAGCACTTTTAATTTCCCAAAATTTATTACGACCATTATTTCTGCAGCAGAAGCGACATTTTTCAGTCAAATTAGTGATGTACGTAGTTGAGATACGTATGTAAGATAAGTTTAAAATTAACCATGTCTTGTGCGGAAAATTAGTTCACAATACTTTTCCAACAACTGCACAATAATACAAAGACAGTAGTTTCATAAAAATCTACCAGTTCTCCTACATGTTTCGACCTACATCGGTCATCATCGGGGAGGTGGTTAACAAGGAAAGAGTTGCGGCTAATTATGATACAGATGTGCAGCTATATTGCTAAAAACACATGTGGGGGAAAATACATTATAAAATTTTTAACATATGGAAATAGGTTCCATGTGTTCTGAAGTATATGTAACTCCATCATAATCATCATCGGCTCTACAGCCTTGGCCTCCTTTAAGTATACGTATAATGTGTATATACTACCACGATATTTCTAACTCTTTACACTCACTAATAATATTGTTTCTTTTCTTTTTGATTTTGTTTGTAACATCAAAATTATGGATTATATCTTACATATGTCGGATGTAACGCCAAAATTTTGTCTACTACAGGGTAAGTCCGGCCTCGAAACAAGGCTTCTGCAGAAAATTTGAAGGGATGTGTTTTTATGTATGTATGTATGAAACGTATGTATGTGTGTGTGTACTTATGTATGTATGTAAATCCACGTACATAAGGGGTTACCGTCATTAACTGCAGTCTGAATCCTGAATAACAAGAATTTCTATTGCATACTTTCATTTTATGTTCATTGTCAAATTATATTATTTTTAAAAATACTGACCAATAATTCCGAATTTCTCAAAGAGAGCTGCTTTTGACTTCCTTCGTTGCGCATATTGCTGTTTAATTTAATATCGAGTAAAGTAATTTTATTCAAATATTAGGGTTACTTTCTCACTCTAATATACTTTGCAGTACTCATTGACCTGTAGCTCGAGGCAACGTCTGAAATCACTTTCCCTGAATAGCTGTAAATCCACTTGCCAAGCCAGCACGCACTAATCATACTACAAACATCTGTTTGCTGAATGGAAGAACAGGGCTGTTGCTACATACAGAAGTTACGTACAACGAATGTACAGCAAGGATAATTTTTGCGTAAGTAATACATAGTATCGAATAGTAATAATAACAATGGTGATAATCATAATACCAACAGTTTTAAATATATATTATATATTTATAATTGCAAGCAACGACAAAATGTTGGCACGAGTAGGTGTCGATCATATACCAATGTGTGCACAATCTCAAGGTACTAACCCATGAGATAATATTTTTTACTACAGATTTAATTCATATAAGAAACTAGTGACGGGTTATGAGACTGAAGTCCGTCAAAAGAAAATCAGGCTTGTAGTTTTTTTTTCCCCCCCGAAACGCCTCTGTAATTCTTTAATAAGAAGGCAGGATATATTCGCTGAATACTTAATCTTACTTGGTGGTTCAAGTTTCTTTGCTTGTGTTTTGTTTCACGGCGCACTCAGTACCTCACAATAGGCGTAGATGCTGTCGTAAGATATGGAGACTAACTAATCAGAAGAGGATAGAATTCGGAAGGAAGATGTGAGTCTCTAACCGAAGAACCCTCCTGACAGTTGCTTCCAGGAACGGAAGGAAACTGTTCAAGACTTCAATCAGGGTGGCGGGCGTACCTGCATACGCTTCCAGACCCCATCACGGTAACTCCATAGGACCTTGCTCTGAACCTGTTCAATTCACTCCAGATATTTCAATCGCTTTTTCGGATCTACACGTAATTTAAACATCACCACACCTACCTTTTGTTCTTGCTAGCTGACTTCGTGTGACTCTTCAACAAAGTGTTTAGCACTTCTTTTTCGTCATATGATTGGTTTATGCCCTGTAAATTTCATCTTGCTGACACAAACTTTCTATTGTACTTATAAAAGTTTTGGTTTTAAACAAAATGTATTATGAACCTAGTGTCTTAACCTTTTAAAGCCTGTTGGTTACGTGATGCAACAACAGGTTTAACATTCAACAACTGTACGCTCTGCCCACACTGTATTTATGTGTTTTGTATTTATCTGAGAACTAACAGCGACTTGTGCCACTTACAGCATAAACTGATTGGTTTTTATAACCGAGACTAAAAGTGTTTACAGCGCGGTACGGACTGGGCCTTTAAGTAGAGCGTTCTGCGCTTCGTCTGTAAAGGTTTATCAATTTTGTAGTACCAATTTATTTGATATTTACTGTAAAATAAGAAAGCATTGTGATGATAATGAGTCAGCCAATCATCTGAACCAGCTAAAGGGCCGTGCTCCTACGCAGGTGGTTAGACAGTGATGTTTCGCCGCCGTAGGCGGGCTCAGTCTTAGGCCGGTACGTATTTATTTGTGGTGGCCAAAGTGTCAGTGGGTTAGATTTATTGTCGAGTAGTTCGCTTTTCCCCTCTGAGTATTATTCCACCAGGGCACCTACTCACTCATTCTTCACCGACGTTCTGTGTCTCTAGCAATTGACAGCGTCGAAAGATAACACAGTTGTAAAAACTGTGTTGTGACGTCCCTTTTGCTCAGTTGATAGGTATCTTGTCAGAAAAATTTCCTGCTGTAGAACAAAACCGTGTCTAAGAGAAAGATGTGACAGAAAATTTGACGAGCTGCATAATTTTAGTTTTCATTAAATAAAACCAAGGAGGAAGAGATTTCCGGCAATGTAGCAGCATAGGCGAGCTGAGAAATGGCTACATCATGTGCGTCGAAACCATCAGATAGGAAAGGACTACGTGGGAGACATTATACGCTGTGGATAAGAGGCTGGTGATGTTAATTTAATCACAGAGGTACGCTGTGAAGAATTGAACGGAACTGTCTGACGGAATAGGGACCAGTTGATTATGATTTTAATCAGTTTAACGATATAAATATTAAAATATACAGAACTGCCGTTTTACCTTTTGTTTTAATGGGTGTGAAACTTACATATGTTTTATGTGGGCGAGATCTCGGCCATGATATTGTAATCATATATATACTTACTTACTACATGGTGCAGAGTCCTTCTTGAGAAGCTAACTGGTCTGCAGCTAGTCAAGAAACTCCCCGCATTTCACGGAACCCGAAGGTTGATTACCGCACTCACAAGCGTCCGCCACCTGTCTGTATCCTGGGCCAGCCCAATCCAGTCCATATACACACATCCCACCCACAGATATATAATTATCTTTTTACATTTTCTGAAATATACGGCCTGCTTTCTGCAGCCCAAACATATAGCAGCTTGGGACTTGCTATATTAAAAGTTGTGTATCAACGGATTGTGTCCTTATTATTGCGTATTATACGAACACAACGAATATGTCACACTTCCAGAAAAAAAGAAAGTATTTCTTTGTCACTTGAGGGACTACAAGCTGCACAAAATAAATCAGCTGCAGGAGTTTAAACAAAGGTTTATAGACTGTAAACTATGAAGCTTTTAATTCTTTGATTTTTCTCTATGTTCGTTTTACTTCGCCGCCTTTAATTATTTTTCCCATCATCAATCAGCACGTATCCTTTCCTCTGACTCAGACACCACGCAAGTCTAACCGTAAGATATATCGAGCCTGATTATACCAGGGCACCGTTATGTTACATTCAAGGACGTTCAGATGCTGCCAAGGCGTGGCACTTGCATTCAGAACTGCTTCTGCTTGGTTATTGTAACTTCGAATTCTTCCCATCGAGTTCGCTTTTGTACTCAACTCACGCGCACACAGCTGTGCCTGCGCCAAGTACAGGAAGGCAACAGTAAAAGTCAATATTTTACTCACAGTTGATTAAGAGCAGACTGTGTTTTGCGTTTTATGTCAAACCCTACGTATTAAAAAGTACAACCAAATATTTGTACATCTTATTGTTCCTGTTTGAAACATGAGGTAGAGAAGCGATTACTCAGTTGTGGGGCGTCAGCTTTTTGCTGTACAAAGTATGTCACTATCATATAGCTTTGTGTACTTTAGATGATACCAAATTAAAAAAAGTTTCCTCAATAAACAGTTCGCATGAAAGTAGAATTTGTATGAATTATAATCTATTCCACACAGTCTGTATACTTCGCCCTTCTCATCTTTTATTATTTGATCTCCTAACTAATACCAGTGAAGAATACAAAATTTTAAGTTCCCCAGTAAGTAGCTGCTCTTTAATGAAATTTCTCTATCTTGTGTCAAAATATTGTAACAAACTACATTAGAGCGTGACTGGAGGAAAACATAGTAACAGGAAAATCATAAATGTATCCATATTTTCACGTACTTAACGTTTTTATAATTAAGCTTCAATTATATATATATATATATATATACACACGTATATATACGTATATATATATGTGTGTGTGTGTGTCATATATGAACGCCTGTTGGTGGGTTGCTAGTAGGTATGTGTGTGTGTGTGTTTTGGATAAGTCTACGAAGGACTAAGTAGGTAGTTAGAGACAAGAACAAGTGGATTTATTGACGTATCTTTTGGTTATTTGATATTATACTGATTAGTATGTTAACAAGGTACTAGATTTTTTTTGCACGTTTAGTGACGGAGTGCTGCAGATATGTGTCTAGACTTTTTCTGCATATAAATCAGTTTCAGATACTGTGTGCTCTTGCAGTGGCACTCGCTGACTTTGTGATTAACTTGTGTGTGAAAAACTTTTCTCCTGAGCAACAACCTGTCATTTGGACAGCTAATATCTGGGTTGTATAGGCGTGTCCACTTGGCATCATATGTCGTAGGGAGAAAGACGGCCACCTTCTCAGGCCATTCACGTAAGAACAATATGTTAACGCCGACTGGGCTGTAGCAAGGACCCCTTATTACAAAAGCGCATCTTTAAAGGCAAATACATTTTCTTGAAAGAAAATTCTAGGATTTAACTTCACCCAGCGCACCAGGCTTGATATTTGCAAGCTACGGGCTGTTTCCCCTCTTTCATTTTTAGTGGCAAATATATTGACCTTTCATTCGATATTATCCGTCCATATTAAGGCATTATTATACATTGAAATGGGGAACAACCATGTGATTGTTCAGGCGGTAGCCGATATTGCTGTCCACTTGTTGCGGTCTGACAATAATATTTGTAAATACGCACATAGTCACACTGCATAGAGTAGGAAATTACTTCTCCAGGTGCTTAATGAATTATACAGCACATAAAAATTCGACGTTTGTGGTTGTGACCACGCTGACTATGCAGACTGTCATCGTCTTTTGGAATGCTACGCCATATAATCTGGCTCACACCTGCAAACTACACTGCGTCGCATCCCAGAAGACTATAACCTTCACATTGGAAGATATGTGAAATAAGCGTTGTACCTTTAAATGAGATACATGCTTTTTAAAAATAATCGTTCCTTTAAAGAGATAAAATACGTTAGGGCTCTTAATTCGGAACAGGCTTGATTGCCTAGACCATGAAAAGGGGGGAAAAATAGAGGGGGAAATTTGTGTGCAATGAGCCTTTACGAGAAATTCGAGAGTGTCACATTCACGTTTTATGTGGAATATTGTTTATATTGGAACTTTACGAACGGAAATTAAATTCATCCCACAGGTTTTTTTGTAGACATCCAGTATCAAATTTAGTAGAAATCTGTGAAGTGGTTTCACAGATGAAATGTTTTGGCTGGCACAATACATGTGCTTATATTTGTTTCGCATATTTTTGCATATTTGTTGCATGGAAAGCTTAAACGTTAGCATGAAGCTCTACCAAACTGTCGGCTTCCTGTTGTTTTGTTTCTGACGTGGCATTGGTATAACACGCAAAGAAATGGGTACGTCGGTCAAGCAGGGGAAAAGAGACAGAATAAATTACCGCAATTGATTCCGGTGATCTATTTCTCTCTGAAGTATGTGAATCGCCTGCATAATGTATCCCGGGGTCCTGCGCCTTTTAAACAGGCCATATTGACGTGTACTGGAGATATAACCTGACCTTTCTTCTCTGACAGTTCTTAACAAAATAGTGTATGTTTTTGTAACCTCAGTAGCAAATTTTGCCCTAATTACATATGGAGAAACGTGGCCTAGTAGAAACTGTTACAGACAGACGTATTAAAACTCTCATCAGAATAATTGGTACCTCCATATCAGAGTTCACAATGCGATACACGTGCTATCCTTACCGATAAAGTCAAGATAAGACTTTTTTGACCCTTTCTTAAACACTCAAGTGCAGTTGATCACGCCAGATAATGTTCTTACCAATCATTTATATATCAGTGTGTGCTGTAGTTTTTTTTTTTTGTCTTCAATCGATATAGTTTGATGATTTATATTTTGGTGCCTGCTGTTTGCAGTTCTTTGCCTTCAGTATACAAATGGATGAGGTGCAGCCAGCTGTTTGAGGCTTATGAACTTCACAGACACTAGTGAGAACATTCAGCATTTTTTCTGTGTCTGTATTTCATCGATGATCTGTTCTTAGTGAAGTCAGAGCAACTTCATTGGTGATGCATTAAGTTTTTCAGTGTCTTTTAGGCGCAAATTGCGAAAAGCTACTATTAGCTTCGTCATGTCTGTCTGTCTGTTCGTCTGTCCGCATGGAACAACCCGGCTCCCACTGGACGGATTCTTATGAAATTTGGTATTTGAGTAATTTTCGAAACTGTGTCGATAAAATTCAAGTTTCATTAAAATCGTAAATTAATAACTTGTACTTTACATTAAGACCTATACATAATTTATGATAATATCTCGTTCAGTTCTTCTTCGAATGATAAATTTTTCAGAGTTGTAGAAAAGATCGAAACACATTTTACGTTCAGTAACTTTTTTTTTTTTTTAATCGTGAAGTTTATGGGATAATGTGTAGAAATATTGTACAGCCGGGAGGGGCACAGCGTGTTCTGCACATGACAGACGGCACGGCGAAGTATTCCCCCATGATTCGATAGTCGCAGTGATGGAGACATCAGTGCAATCAAGGAAAATTGATTTGGAAGTGTTACTAAACGTGCTTCAAGTGCAAAAACAGTGAACACGTAAATTTAAAACTACGCCTCTAAAAGCCACCAACATTTCAAGGGGTCCTTCAAGAAATTTCAGGGTATTGCGTAGCTGTTCGAAAAGTTTTTCAGTCAGTTGCTCGTCGCGGTTGACTGTGCCACAAAGCGGGCCGTGGTCATTTGAAAACCTGCAGTAAATTCGCTAATTCGGCGAGTTCCATTAATGGCTCCTCTTACTGAAGGTAAATGTAAAGCGGTCCCGTTACAGGCCTGGAGTGGCCCAGAGGATTCCAGGAAGTTAAGTTTCCAAGATTTCATGACAACGACACAGGATGGTGGTAAGATTGTCAGCCTTACGTGTCGGCCAACTTTACCCCCAGAAAATGTTCCTGGTGCTCATTTCCGTTAGACCTGAGTCGACCCCAGGGCCATAGTGCCAATGAAGAATTCCGATGACACCAGCTGGGATGGAACCAGCGATCTTCCGATTTGTAGCACAGCACCTTAACCACTGTGTCAACGCGGTCCCCTTCTCTTACTGAAGTCTCTGTATTTCATTCGTTGAATATGTGTACACTTACTGTATAGTTCTGCATTCCATGCATTTTTTATATCAAAGTAAGCCGTTGTAACCCCAACAAAATGCAGTCTCAATTAATACAGTATTAAAGGAGCATCTCCAGTATGTTTCGGTATAAGTGTACCCTCTTCAGGGAGAACAAAATGTTAGTTTTAAAAAGCGATTGCCTCTGGAAAGCTGTTATTTATGAGGTTCTTCGGTCTGTAGTAGCTTCGTTGTTGACGTTAAGTACAAAATGTACAACGGTACAGATTTTGTACACATTTTTAGGACGTTCTGTACTTTCCGTTTCCTACTCAAAATTTTGTGGCCCATATTCTAAACAGGAAATATGGCACCCCTAGTGGAATGTAAAATCACCGGTACTCACAATAAAAACACATTTTTATAAAGCGTATGGTTTTATATTACTTAATAGTATATAAGCTATTTTAAATACATAAATACACGTTTGATTGTATTGAGTACAAAACAAGTATAAATGTCTGAATATTTTCTCTCAGTTAGTTTGTAATACTTTAGGATTACAGCAGTAAGTACCAACGCCGTAGTTTTTTTTAATGTTTGTTGTATCAGGACAGAAAATACGAATAATTTACAGAAAATATTGTTATAAAATCCTGAATTACTTTTACGACTAGCTGGCGAAAACACACGGATGTCTTTTGGAAGAAATTTTAGACCAAATGAATTAATTAAATTGCTGCTTGCTATGAACGTTGTATGTGCATACATGTCATTGACCAGTGTTTCTGGACGCCTTCGGAATACTGCATAAAGCGACTATTGGCTTTTCTATGCCTGTATGTCTGTCTGTCTGTCTGTCCGTCCGTCCGTCCGTCCGTCCGCATGGAACAACTCGGCTACCACTCGACAGATTTTCATGAAACGTGATATTTGAATAGTTTTTGAAAGTATGTCGGAAAGTTTTTTCATTAAATCGGACAAGAATAACGGGTACTTTACATGGCGACCAATATACGTTTTTGATAATGTCTCACTCATTTCTTCGTAGAATGAGAAATGCTTCCGACAAATTTGTAGATGAAATCGAAGCACACATTTTAGGTTCAATACCTTTTTTCGACAATCGTGCCATTTAAGAGATAATACCGAAAAATGTTGTACAGCCGGACATTTGGTGCTGGATACGTAAGTTTATAAATACACGCTCAGAAAATTTAATACTTATTGCTTGTTTACAACAACAATGGTTGCACGAATGCCCCTCAATATAACGTTATACCTACCTTGCCTGTCTTTTAGTTATTGCCGCGAGACCCTGCAGTAATTGTTTAACGCAATATTCGGCGCTTTATGACCGATAAAAGCCCGTGAAAATCATATATTAATATCGTCAAAGCTGGCTGTATGATGACGACTGGAGATAAGAAATTATTTTATTTGTAAAATTTTCCCTTGAACACTTGTTTAAAGTGCAGTTAAATAATTTTCGTTTCATAAAAATGAAAAGGAAATGATTGTACCATGTAGGAAAAAAGGCTAGTTTTGTGTACGTGTTAAATAAATATTTGTAATAATGATAGGATAAGTATGCAGTGTTGTTGTGTTGGTACTGTTACTCCAGTTTCAACTGATTTTGACCGTGTAGGTGGATTCTTGAATGTACATGGATGAGGAAATGTTACTGTGTAATTCACCCACTGTTGGTATTTAAATATTTTTATCTTATAAAATGTATAACTCAATAACACGACAGTAGCGAAAGTCAATTAAATTATGGAATATTATGCGGTAAATCAATTATTCTCTGGAACACTGCGAATTGGGTACCCACTAATTGGTGGAATGATGTGAGTGATTAATTTAATGTACCCTTGAGACCTGCATATAAATCACATCCCCTTAACTCTGTTTACGGAAGTGGTGGATTCAGTATTTATTTTATGTTTTTTTTTTTACAAAATCTGAAAGTAAGCTCTTCAGATTCAGCATAAATAATCTGTTTCACTTACAGTATTTCGTCTTACGTCCTTTAAATAAGAAAAAGCGATTTAGATCCGTGAAAGTATGACAGTGGGCTAGGGCATTCAAAATCGAATATTAGTTCCACTACATTACAATGTTTTAAAATGAAGTATTGCTTAAAATTGAAATTCTGTTGTGAAGTGTTATTTGATATAGACTTATATGTTATCACAGGCGCACAGACGTTTCAAAAGAGTAGCAGCCACCTCAAAATTGTTGGCGCCAGAAAGGCCACATGAACAAGTTCCATTCCGAGAAAGCACAGATATTAGGCACCGCCGTAGGAGGCATGTTTGCCCGGGATACCTACAGTCAGAATTTTGTAAGTTACACCTCTGTGTTATGACACGCGTCTTGGATGTTGTTAGATTTTTCTGTAGTGACTGGCAGAGGTAGAAAAATTGTTTTTAAATACTTGTCAGGGGGTTTTCTCGTCTCCCACGGCATGATATCTGGATATATTATTGTTACAAATATATATTATTACTTACAACATTTATATTGCGCCTATCACTCCGTGGATGGGATGGGATGGGATGATGTTTAAGTATGTATCGTAATGACTACAATACACGCTACTTGTTGTTGTTGTGACACAATTATAGTGTTAATAAAAATATGTAGTGCGTCGACAATTGTCAAAATATCGGGAAACCAATATTTTATCTTTTTTTCTGACGTACTACTTGTTGGGAGTCCATTCACAAATGATGGCCAAAAATAAGACAACCTGGTCACTATAAAACGCTGTCCACTGGAGGAGTGTCACATGCAAATGAAACATTGGTATTTGCATAATATAAATTAATTATTTGGTTTTTAAAATAAACAAAATATGTTCTGGGCATCTTAATTACACTAAATTTTATCCGTCTATGCTGACTCATTTAAGAGGTAATGTTTTGCAAAACACACAATCTGCTGACGAACAGGTTACACCTACATGTGCCTTAACTAAACTTCAAACTTGACAATAAATACGATTTTGTTAACCTATCCTTCCGTCACAGACGCAGGAACCGATGAAACGACGAATGTAAGGAGAGTAGCTTCCGCCTTGTTAAGGCTCAGGGTGCCACCTGATCACTTTGTTGAAGATGAATGTCTTTTTCCTTCCGCTTCCCGTTTCAAGGGGCGAAAGAGCCATTACAGTTGCCGGCACTGTCTTTGTTGTTCCTCCGTTTTTCCACACAACTCGTCTTTCTAGACCTGAAATGCACACACATATTTAATTCTGTGTCGGTTAACTCTCAGGGTTGATTTTCGTGTAATAATAACACTGTGATAGCAGAAATTGAAGTTTCAACCGCGTTAACACAAATTGTGTAACCGGACAGTGCCCTGAAGCGCTTCCATTCAGTTACACAACCTACCTTCCTAATTTCCACTTATTCCTATGCTCTCGTGCTTCTGGGGGCTCCCAAAATGATCTTCACCAAGGGTGTCCCTATCATAATGCTGTAGAAATTATCTGTCAATCTTACCCTATCAATACCCCCAATCTATCTTTATTTAAAAGCTTAACAATCTTAAAGTAACAGGTGAATTGTATAGATTACGACGTTCCACGTTATGTTGTCATAATAATCCAAGCTTCTGACTGACCAGTAATACAGTCCAAACAAACACAACACATAAACTCCATATTTCGTTTTTTGTTTTATACTACATGTTTCGGTTATACTTACTATCATCAGGTAGATAAATACGCGCACAGAAGGAACAGTTTTACAGAAGAGGTCTCCACAACGAATCTGCTAAAATCCGAAATGCCCATAAATGGAGTTAGAGATGGTTCTATATACTTTACTTCTACTGTAAAGACGGGAGCATGCAACTGGCACTGATGAATCAACCTCGATTACCTTTGTGCTCCCGTAAAAAATTGTAAATAATTTGGAACTTTAAAGCCAACTATGACAGTAGAAACCAAAAGTATTACCAGTTACGAAGTACGCGTGGTATGAAGTCGTTTTCTATTGTACGGCCCATTAATTCCGATGCATAAATACCCAGACTCATGGAACACACTGTGCTGCTGGTACTAATGTTAAATAGTTGCTGTTTTGTATTATCTTGAATCTACTACTTAAAAAAACGTAAAACAGCTGCTCTTACTATTCCTTATTTTGTTATTTTATATAAGTAGATGGGATAAAATAAAAAGTATAAATTACGATGTTTACAAATAAAAAGTATAAAGTACTACGTTTAATTAGCGCTATCCTTTGTTCTTCGTGAAACCCAAATTCATGGCTGTGGCAGCCTTTAGCTAGCTGTAACCCATTCAGCGCCGTTCTAGCGCGGCAACTTATTCAGCGCACCAGTGAGGCGGGTCCTTTAGACTTACGGGAACACGTAAGGAAAGCACACGTTGTGTCTTCTTCTTTGTTACGGTGTTCAGTCTCGTTTGACGGGTCATCCTATAAACGTGTCGACTCGTGTCTTGCACGTAGCAACAATTTAACGTCCACCATATTTTTTCCTATACATACACCGAAAGCTGAAGGTTTCGCAGTAGTGAATAAACATTTCGCTAGGTGAGTAGGAATTCGTATAATTTCTTTTCTCATAAAGGGTCTCAGCCCTTACCTTGGCAACTCCTCTCCTTCCTGCAGGGTGGCCACCATAGGTCTGTCTCCTGTTTCAGGTAACAGCAATACGCTCAGACCTCCCAAAATTCCGAAGGCTCCCAACACGCCCATCGGTACGCGTTCGTCCACACCAGACTGGAAATAAAATTATTAAACGTAAAGTTTAAAATCCAGTAAACTGTACCTTCAAGCATGCTTAAAAATTGCAGTGTTCTAGTACAGCAGTTACAGTTTGACCGAAAACATACCGGTATCGATAACATCAGGCCATGCGCCAACTGTTGGATTTTGGCAGCAATGAAGAAAATTTATACGAATGAGCTATTGTTGCTGTGGTCTGTGGTAAATTTTCTTATATTATATACATTGGCTTGTGGTAAAAACGGGCGTAACATTTCTGTGACGACTCAATCTTAAGTTCAATGGGAAATATGAGAAACATCCGTACAGAATCTTTGGGACAAGGTGTTCAGGATTAGTAACACGATAATTTCATGTCTAGAAGCAAGACTGTCGGTGACGTGTGGCTTCAAAGATGCGGATCAACCGAAATATTTTGAAACATACTATGACGCTGAAAGAACGGACTAAATGTTTTGAAATTATAACAAACATAGTTATGAATCAGGAGGACAATTGGCATATAATACATGCCAATTTCAGAGGCAACATTTAAAGTAAAAACAAATCGATAGATTTCCGTCAAACACAACTAAGTTATTTTATTTAGAAATGACGGAATTATAACGATTTGTTTTTAAGTTCAATAGCACAACGTGAAGTCACCTGTACAGTTTAAAGTAAAGTTGTGTGAAGACAATTTTTTCAGAATTTTTACACATTTAATATAAACGTTAAAACAAAGGCTAATCTTTGCGATTTGTGGTACTGAAGATTTTTCATTCGAAGTTAACTTAGTCTTCAGTTTATCTCCTACCTAACCAAAATATTATTTTATGCATAAACATAACGCAGTCCTGCTATTTTTTTTAACACATTTCGTAAAAAGTGGCCAGAAGTGTCGTCCACGGTAAGATGATCTATCCTAACCTTCGACCGAATGTAAACTATGCACAAAAATCAAGCCTCGACAAAACCTTCCTCGTGTCCTAACACATCTCCGCTTCGTATCGCAGGAACCAACTGCCTCCTTGCTGGTGGATGATTTAAAAGTCTAAGGGAAAAGTGGTTGAAAATATAATTTCATATTCCATTCCACAACAATTAAGATTTTAAACAATTCATTTCACACCAATACCCGAACAAGTCCACTCTGCAGCGCAACCACTCCCGTTGGCCCCCATTTTCAATTGTCTTTTCCGTCTAACTTTGCTTGCAAACCCATTGATCTGTTGGACTTGCTATTCTTGGTCTACTCTAAAACTGTGGCAGCCATCTTCTCCAAAACTTCGGTAACTGCATACCAGTCTACATGCTGCTATATTCCTGAAGACTGCAACCCTTATGCAGTGACCGTGTGCTTGAGGCCCTACTAACTACTGTAACTGACGCTGTACTCTACACTCACCAGATTCCAGAGATAGGGTACAAGCATGAGAGCAATGCCTGCAGGAACGTTGGACGACCCAACTCCGAGGTTGCGCACCACAGTAGGGAACAATTCCGCTGTGAACACCGGCATTACCGCGTTCGATGAGGACACGGAGAACTTGCCGACCATGGCGAAAGCTATGGTTACCCACTGAAGGCCTTCGTTACCTGAAAACACACATTAAACTGAAAAAATTTACTGTTAAATTCATTAGCTTGGATGTGGAATCGCCGTTGGCCACAAGGTTGCATCCAACGCACAACGTTTTAAGTTTAACGCTTTCGTTGCCCGAAGAGCATAAAATATAGGCTTATTTCTGCGTCTGTAGAAATATGTTTCAATTTTGAAATTACTCATTGATTGCAGTTAAATATTATATGAGGTTCTTTACCAAAAGACGCCAGGCAAATTAAATTTTGATTCATATCGGTCAAGTACACACATCACCACCAGTACATGGATCTCAAGTAAAACCTTTTTAATTGACTGCAATATTTATTTTAAGAAGTAATTGGCACATAAAATCAAACATAGATCGTTGTGAGATCTAAAGTACGTATTTGGAAGACGGTGGTTGTGTCTCGCCACCAGAATACGGGGAAAACTGCAATAAAATAGGCGTCATACTTTCTAAATGTGCTAGGGAATATTTGAGAACGTCAGTAACAAATCATAGTTACATTCACTATAAAGAAAGAGAAGGCTGGGTTGTTGTAGGGTGTAACTTTTGTGGTTTGTGAGATGGTCATGATAGCTACGAAGAAAATGCTGCAGCACCATTAGGGTGGATGAGAGCAGTAACTTCTCTCGAAGCTTTGGTGCATGTCTACAAAACATCACGACGTAAGCTAAGAGATAATATTAATCTTCATACAGAACCTCAAATCTCATACGCGGGAACACTCTTGATGAAGTTTCAAAGTTATGCAACCACGCAAATTCTAAACTACATGTCACCCAAAATGGTGCCACATTAACGTCACGCAAATTAGTCTACGCTAATCCAGAAATCTAATAACACTTAAATGAAGCTCATTTGGCGCGATATAAAATAAAGCGTAAATGTTTACGAATAGCGTACAAAGTAGAAGTTAAGGTAGAAACTTCTGTGCTTGCCCAAGTAAAATTCCATTTAACTACTTGTCAAAGTAAAGAAACAACTCAATGCATTCTTAAACCCGCTAATATATTGACGTAAAAATTTTCACGCTTTAGCTGCCATACCCTCGGTGAAGATTATTCATCGCCGATTGGACAGGAGCCTGGAAGAGACCCAGAGTCGTTCTGGACGGTTTAGAGGAGAGAAAAAATCTATCTCTGACGGTAATTTAAATACGATGCCATGATCATCCCGTACTTCAGATGCTACAGTGATTGAGCTAAAAGACGAGCAAAGTTTTGCAAAAAGACGTTTGAAAAGTAAAGTGAAGAACGGGGGGAAAAACGTCTGCCCAAAGATGCAGAAAATTCGAAGTGAAGGAAAGTTTAGACAGTTCATGCAATAACGTAATGGGGAAGTTGAACATTCAGATCTTGATATCGATATTGACATCACTCTGATTTCCATCTGAATTTTAACAATAAGCTAAGATTTTTTCCTTTGACAGCATCAAACAGTAAATCTTTGTATTGGAGGGGCAGTATTTTTCCTGTGAAACGGGGGCTCTTTTCGTAAATAGTTTATATGGACATCAAATGCTTTGATATTAATCAGCAAATAAAAATTTTATGGCCCTTAACTCGAAATTCTAAATAGATTTTTTTTATCAGAAGGACGAGCGGACAATGCTTGGAAACTTTCTAAGTAAGTGATGTTGTTTCTTCTGCAACCCGCCCGAATAGTGTCAGAGCTGTGCCAAGTCCTTCTTTTCTCTATTTATCTCAGGCTTTAAAGTCGTAAACATTCTTAGACTCTGTCCCAGCGCTTCCAACCTACGATTTATCTTTTACGTGTTTTATAATGTTTAATTGGTTCTCCAGTTGTGAAACTTTAAATAGCGTTATCAGACGGGTTTCGAACTCACAGTCCCAACAAGCGAGCGGCCGTAGATTCAAAACTAGGCAGTGAAGCCGTTAAGGTAAAGGTAAAGGTAAAGGTAAAGTGATCCCGTTACGGGCCCCATGTGGCCCAGAGGGTGGGTAGAGGTATAGCTCTACTCTTCCATAACCGCGGCACTAGAAGGGGGTGAGTGGTCAGCAGCACGCCCCGGCCGCACTTTACTCCTCTGGAAAGACCTGGTACCCATTTTACAGGAGGCTGGGTGGGCCCCAGGGCCGGTCTGGAGAGGCGGAAAATCTCGTCCCCACCGGGATTCGATTCCGGACCCTCCAGCCCGTAGTCAGTCGCTATACCGACTGAGCTACCCGGCCCACAGAAGCCGTATTATTACGTACCAAAATTTAAAGCAATCTTAGTTACTTGATTATTCAAAGTTAATTTTTTATATACGTCGCACCAATCAAATTCTGGCACTCGGTTTGTCATACCTGGTGTTATGGCGAGTGTCAGCAGACAGGCAACGCCACTGCCCACGAGTGTGAGGCACAGTGGCCACCGCCTTCCCATCTTCAGTAAGAACAAGATGCTGATGGCGATTGCAGGTATCTCCACAACTCCTGCATCAAAGAAGCAGTCTGATATTAACTGGTAGCCCTTCCTGCCATTATGTTCTTCCATGTTTCGAGCCACACACTGTAGGTCGATATTAAGAGCAATGAATTAGTTACAGTTAATTCATCTCTTTAAGATCCTCGTCTTCTGGTATATAAGGCAGGGTGCAAGCACAATGCTTAGGTCGTGAAGATGGAGGCAATAAGCTCCTTCGACAACGCAAGTAACTGTTTACCAATCGACTGGGCTTCATTTCTCAGAAGAATTAAATCTTAATCAACACACATGTAAGCACCCCAGATATTGTAATTTATGTGTAAAGTATTTGTCTCTAAATTTCTGATTTAAGTATCTCTGAATGAGCAATGGATATTTTGAGCTGTTATCACAAGAACGGTGATAAAATGGTACCTGTGTGGAAATATCATAAAGTGTTAAATGGTGTTGTTAGTAAATTTTTAAGCTCGTAGATGCTGTCCAATAGATCTTAAATCCATAATGAAGAGAAGATCCAATGGAAAGAGTGATTTAGAGAACAGAGTAGATTAAGCTGGCTTAGTATAGGCTCAAGTATCAAGCTAGTGTGGACATGGTGTTCAGTATCCGGGCTCAATTACTGAAGTTTTTACCAACAGCTTAAGTATCAGTTTTTTAAGAATTACGCAGAGACAAGGTATTGCACTTACCATATGCTGTGAATGACCATATTCAGACGCGCTGATAATAATTAGATTTGTAGACTGCTGTATGCATTGTACAATTTGGGATGGGGGTTAGAAACAACTTGGAATATCTAGGCACAAATGAAGAATAACGTTAGAATTGATCTTGAAAGGAATACATTTGGAGAGCTTAGAGTGGATCATGTGGTTGAAAATACGAACAAGTGACGGGCTGATTTGCGTGCGGTAATGAACCTTCGGGTTTCACAAAATGCGGGACATTTCTTGACTAGCTGAGAAACTATTAGCTTCTGAGCAAGGACTCTGCTCCATGAAGATGGTACAAGGTGGAAAGTGTAGGGAGCGAAACGGCCCTAGGGAAAGTGGTACCGGTTTGTGAATCGGGAAATGTTGAAAAACTTTGGAGTGCAGGCACATATTCGGTGCAGTTCACTTACCAGACAACACGGTGTTCACATAAATATCTCCTCCGATGTTGCCAAGATTCAGCACCAGGCCATAGTAAACAAGGTACACGCTGAACCAGATGACATAGAGCACCAAGGAATTCTTCCTCATGTTTGGAGTGCGGAACAAATCCATGAAGCCAGCCTTGGGTTGGTCGGAAGACTCCTTGAGGTGTTCGTCCTAGTATAGCAATGACAATTTTTATGGGACGTGAAACATAGAAGCCGTGCAAAATTATAATTTATTCCACTTTATCTATAATAACTAACCAAGCAGTGGAACTAGGAAGAGTATAAAATTGTATATGTTTCTGCAGACCGTCTGTAAATATTACTATCAACATTATTCTGGATTACTTTGACCCTTTCAGATGAGGGCACTACTTTCTTCGAAAACTTCGCTAACCGTTCACCCAGTGACTGAATCCTGTCCTAGAAGACATGAGTGCTCAAGCAAGTTTTTTTTTTTTTTTTTTTTTGGGGTGGGGGGGGGGGGAGGTAGTGGACTGGTAATCGATTGTGTTATCGAGTTTAATGCGCTTAGTACGCAGAAATACCGCTAGAGGTTCTGTTCACCAACGTTCCAACTAACGCCAATCGATAGATGGCAGCACTAGTAGTCGCGTTGCCTCGGATTATCATTGCCTTGCCTATCTTTACTCTGATCCATGGCTGTGTGTGCCACATGAGATTTACGTGTACGAATGTCAGGCTGACTGGGGGATTTGAATCCGTTGGGGTAATTGCAGATCCTGTGCAACACCACAGATTACAGCTGAGGTCGTGTTCCATTTTATGTTTGCATATCGTTATTCATTTGTAAGAGTCTGCAGCGATGTACAGCTGATTAGCGTGTTATGAAATACGCTACAAGGCTTTGGTTCTAGTGTTCGTTGGTGGCCCAAAGCTTATAGCTGCTAGCTGGAATGTATTTCACTACACCGTTTTCCACACCTACAATTTGCAGGCGAATGGTGAGTAGCAACTCAAGTCATCTTACTTGATTAGGAATAAGTAGTTAATAACTAATTTTTGTTCAAGTAAAGGAAACTCCTCAGGGGATTTCTGTCGGATAGGAAGCTACGTGTTATACCAGGTTGAATTATTGTACGATGAACGGGATCTGAGATGCCTATGAATTGTATGGATTTCGGATAATGCAACGAAATTATGTGAGATGGATCTTCCCTCTGGAATAGTATGAGAAATACCAAATATATACAGTCATTTGTTCTCTCACGGCGTGAACTTGAGATTGTTGTGGCTTCTCGGCCTTAGTGGAATGGGTGACGTCTGCGATATTGTGATATATCCGGATGCCCAACTGAAGCAGGTGAAGGGTTATGGCAACACGCCATTATCATTAACGTGACTTAATTTACGCATTAAGTTCATAGGCTGGCGGTAGTTCCAACCATTATAAACCATCTTCACATGTGCTTTGCTGTAATGAAGGCGTCTTCTTTGTCGTTGCAGACAACGCCGATTCACAGGTTTCCATTCTTCATGTCGTAAGTGCCATTTTAGCCGTTCCTCAGTCGCCGACCTCCGTGGGAACTTTGAGGACTGCCAGCTGATGACATTCTGTTGAACTGCCTCCTGTCCTGGAGTATCTGTTTATGTAAACACCTGATCTTACTATAGAAATTCAAACACTGCATAATCTACATATATTGTGATGAAATTAGCCCAACTTAT
>Ga0123355_10003487_pt1 | contig 22557 bp, 20 predicted proteins | sample TergutEmb28metaG_3_FD_89872 | JGI IMG/M metagenome (GOLD analysis project Ga0123355, IMG submission 89872) | Embiratermes neotenicus P1 segment gut microbial communities from Petit-Saut dam, French Guiana - Emb289 P1 | ecosystem: Host-associated > Arthropoda: Insects > Digestive system > Gut ... | reverse complement strand
GCCTTGGCTGTGCGCAAAGCGCGCCTAAACAAGCACGCCAGTGCGCTGTTCCGCTCGGCGGCGGGGCAATCGTTTATGCCCCGGTAGGCCCAACCTGTGTTTTCAGATACCCACTGAACTGTATGGAGATGAGCCGAAATGAAACATGTCTTTATGGTTTTGATAAGTATGATTCTATTGCTCTTACTGGTGGCTGCTTGTGGTCATGGTGAAATCTCACCTGTTGCAACGACACACAAAAACCTGAAAAATATACTCAAAAAGACTTGCAATCACTTCACACATATGATAAAGTAACAGAGCTTGCGAAGAAACTCGGAACGAGTGGGGAAACCCCCACTCTTTTTCTTGCAATATTCTTATGAAGATATCTCAGCAAATAATCCTTGCAGGTTATTTCCGAGGCACGATACTAAGGGGTATAGAATATGAGCAAAATCACAGATGCAATAACCGCACTGGCCGAACCCATAGTTTTAAAAAACGATTGCGAACTCTGGGATGTCGAGTACATCAAAGAAGTCGGCGGATGGGTGCTTCGGATATATATCGACCGCCCCGAAGGTATATCCATTGACCATTGCGAAGCCGTCAGCCGCGAACTGGATCCCATGCTTGATGAAAATGAGGACATCATCCCCGGCACTTATACATTCGAAGTGTCCAGCGCCGGAGCAGAAAGACAGCTCAAGAGACCTTCGGATTTTGAGCGTTTTTTAGGACATTTGGTTGAAATAAAACTATACAAACCCAGAGATGGACAAAAGGTCTTTTTGGGGGAACTCAAGCACTATCTGCCGGGCGGAACAATAGAAATAGAGGCAGCAGGGCAGCTGCACACATTTGAAAAAGCCGAAATTGCTAATGCCAGGCTGAGAATTGCTTAGCAGCACCTATATAATAATACATTTCTTAATCGGAGGAACATATCAATGTATACAGTGAAATCCACGGAAGCAGGAGTCATATAATGAACGCTGAATTTTTCTCAGCAATTGCTGATATCGAACGAGAAAAAGGCATACCCCAGACATATATGCTCGAAAAAATCGAACAAGCCCTACTCGCCGCACTAAAAAAAGACTATCCCGCAAGTGCGGAATGTGCACGAGTTGAGCTCAACCCGGTCGAAAAAACAGTCGATATGTTTATGCAAAAAGTGGTCGTTGAGGAAGTAGAAAACCCCAACACTCAGTATAACGTTGAAGAAGCCAGAATCATCATGCCGGGCGCATCAATAGGTGACCTCATCAATGAGCCTGTAGACACCAGTCGCTTTGGACGCATTGCAGCGCAAGCGGCAAAGCAGGTGATTATACAAGGCATCCGTGAAGCTGAGCGCAACATTGTCTACGATGAATTTACATCCAAAGAACATGAAGTGCTTACCGGCGTTGTAACCAGAATTGACCCCAGAACCGGCGGCGTTTCAATTCAAATAGGTGGAGAGAACGAACATACGGAAGCCATGCTCGCGTCCGGTGAACGTATCCCTCATGAACAGTTAATTGACGGCGCGAGAATAAAAGTCTATGTCATCGAAGTCAGAAAATCTGCCCGCGGCCCGCAGATATTGGTATCGCGCACGCATCCCGGACTGGTTAAGCGTCTTTTTGAGCTGGAAGTTCCGGAGATATTTGATGGTATTGTAGAGATCCGCAGCATCGCCCGCGAAGCCGGAAACCGTACGAAAATAGCAGTTTTGTCCAATGACCCGGATGTTGAGCCTATCGGCGCTTGCGTCGGGCCCAAAGGCAACAGAGTCAACACCATTGTTGAAGAACTGGGCGGGGAGAAGATAGACATTGTGAAATACAGTGATGATCCTACAGAATATGTTGCATCAGCGCTGGCACCGTCCGAAGTCGTCTCTGTGACGATGCTGGAAGACGGCAAATCCTGCCGCGTAATCGTTCCCGAAAGTCAGCTTTCGCTGGCCATAGGCAAAGAGGGACAAAATGTTCGTCTGGCAGCTCGGCTTACCGGGCTTAAGATCGACATCAAACCGGAATCACAGAGTTGATCCGTATTTAAATAATGAGTGGATTTCTAATCTTCATAATCGGAGCAGACTATGGCAAAAAAAATCCCTTTACGGCAATGTCTCGGTTGCCGTGAAATGAAACAAAAAAACGAACTCGTTCGCATAGTCAAATCCCCTATGGATGAAATTTCGCTTGATTTTATCGGCAAAAAACCGGGTAGAGGCGCATATGTATGTCCCAGCAAGGATTGTCTTAAGCGCTCATTAAAATCAAGAGCCATTGGCAGAGCTTTTGGCGTGGAAATCCCTCAGAGCGTATTGGACGAATTACAAAATCAGATGGAGGACTCGGATGGCTCAAGATCGTAACCTACAACTGCTTGGCCTTGCCAGAAAGGCCGGTCTGCTTGCAGTCGGATGTGAAGCCTCAGGTGCAGCAGCCCGAAGCGGCAAGAGCAAGCTGATCATATCCGCAAGCGATGCTTCGGAGCGGGCGCAACGTAATGCGCGGATCAATGCCGAGGCCGGTTACACCATGTGCACTGTTGTTCCATATACCAAGTTTGAACTCGGAAATGTTACAGGGCGCGGTTCACCCGGAACAGTTGCCTTTTTAGATAAGGGGCTTGCAGTCAAGTTCTTACAGGGACTTGCTCAGACGCAGCCGGAGCCATACGAAGAATTATGGGAGTTTCTGGAAAAATCCGATAGCGGAAAATATAAAGGCGAAGACCTCAACCAACCCAAAAGTTCCACCCCATCAGGCAAAAGGAGGACAATGCAATGAGTACAATGTTTAAATACAGGGTCCATGAGGTCGCAAAAGATTTCAAGCTCCCAACCAAGAAAATAACGGAAATTCTAACAAAATATGCAACTGCACCTAAGAATCACATGCAGGTTTTAACTGTAGGTGAGCTGGATATCGTCTTTGAATACCTTACTTCAACAAACCAGATTGAAAGTATCGAAGAGATTTATGCAGTGTCGTCCCCGCCTGCCGAGTCGGAAAAGAAAGCAACCGCTGCCAAAGCGGCACAACCTCAAGCTCAAACGCAAGCACAAAAGCAAGCGCCACCTGCCTCCGAAGGAGGAGTTGCTGCGGTGCAATCGGGAGCAGAGCCCTTAACGCCGCAATCCAAAAAGCCGGACAAGCCTTTTATGCCGCATCGTGCACCGCAGAAGCGTGTTGTAGACACGTCCGGTGCAACCATCAATATTGAAAAATATGATGAAAGACTCGATACACTTGTTCCTGAGCGTGCTGAAAATATGAAGCGCGGCAAAGAAAAGATTGTCAAAAAAGGGCAAAGACAGCACCAAACAATGGCCTATGGAGCAAAGCGTCGCCAGGAAGAGCGAGACAGAATGCAAAAGCTCCAGTTGGAAGTGGCCAAAAAAGCACCGCTCAAAGTAATGATTCCGGATCAAATCAGCGTCGGTGAACTTGCCTCTCGTATGAAAAAGACCGGTGCAGAGGTAGTCCGCCAACTGATAAAACTCGGAGTTATGGCATCGCTTTCTGATATTATTGACCATGACACGGCTGCACTTGTGGCCATAGAACTCGGTTGCAAAGTGGAGATGGAGGTCGTCGTAACGATCGAAGAGCGTCTGATTGACGATAGCGAAGATAAATCCGAAGACCTCATACCGCGTGCACCTGTAGTCGTAGTTATGGGTCATGTTGACCATGGTAAGACTTCGCTTCTGGACAGAATCCGCAAAGAGAGCGTTGCGGAAGGAGAAGCCGGGGGCATTACCCAGCACATCGGTGCATACCAAACTAAAATCCACGGCAGTCCGATCACTTTCCTGGACACACCCGGTCATGAAGCTTTTACCGCGATGCGTGCCAGAGGTGCAAGTGTAACGGATATTGCCATCTTAATTGTCGCCGCAGACGATGGCATCATGCCGCAAACCATAGAATCAATCAACCATGCCAAAGCGGCGGAGATACCCATTATCGTTGCGATCAACAAGATTGATGTCTCAGGAGCGAACCCGGATAAAATCAAGCAGCAACTTACAGAATATGGTTTGATTCCCGAAGAATGGGGCGGGGAAACCATTGTTTGTCTGATCTCCGCAAAAAGCGGTGAAGGCATAGACAATCTGCTCGAAATGATCACCTTGACCGCAGAGATTCAAGAGCTCCGCGCCAATCCGCACAGGCTTGCCCGCGGAACAGTTATCGAAGCACGCTTGGACAAAGGACGCGGTCCGCTCATGACTGTTCTGGTCCAAAATGGAACACTCAATATTGGCGATACAATCATTGCCGGTACGGCGGTCGGTCATGTCAGAGTCATGCTTACCGAGCAGGGCGAGCGGCTAAAAACCGCAGGTCCATCTATGCCGGTTGAAATCTCAGGTATGTCGGAAGTGCCCGAAGCCGGCGATTTGTTTAATGTTGTAACAGATGAGCGCATGGCCAAAGAACTTGCCTCCCAAAGAAAAACAGAGAAAAAGAGCATGGCCTCTCCTGTGGTTAAGGTTTCACTTGAAGATCTGTTTTCTAAAATCAAACAAGGCGAGCTCAAAGATCTTAATATTATCGTTAAAGCGGATGTACAAGGTAGTGCCGAGGCGATCAAAGCATCACTTGAGAAGCTGACCAATGAAGAAGTGCGTGTCCGTGTCATACATTCCGGTGTCGGTGCCATAAGTGAATCTGATATCATGCTTGCGTCTACCAGTGGTGCGATAATCGTAGGATTTAATGTACGCCCTGATAATGCAGCCAGAGAAAGCGCCATGCGCAACAATGTTGATATGCGCATGTATAGAGTCATCTACGAATGCATCAATGAAATCGAACTGGCGATGAAGGGTATGCTTGCACCGAAATTCCACGAAGTGGTCTATGGTCAAGCCGAAGTGCGCCAGCTTTACAAAGCCTCAGCTGTCGGAACAATTTGCGGTTGTTATGTCCAGAACGGAAAGATTATCCGCAACAGCCAAGTGCGTCTGGTCAGAGACGGCATAGTCGTTCACGAAGGTGCGCTGGCTTCATTGCGCCGCTTTAAGGATGATGTCAAAGAAGTTGCAACAAACTATGAATGCGGTATCGCACTTGAAAAATATAACGATATCAAGGAAGGCGACATCATTGAATGCTTCGCTATGGAACAAATCCCTGTGAGCTAATATGCCGTATTCCGAGTAACCACTACCCGTACTCGTGTCTTGGAGGTCTAATACTAGTATGTTATCCAATAAATTACAACGCATCAATGAAGATATTCAAAGAGTCCTATCTACACACTTGCGTAATATCAAAGACCCGCGTGTGAGGCAAGGTATGATCAGTGTGACCGGTGTAGATACCACCAGTGATTTGCGTCATGCAAAGGTTTATTTGAGCGTGTTTGGGATTGAGTCTGAAAAGGAATTTTTAAAGGGTCTCAAATCGGCTTCCGGTTATCTGCGCCACGAATTGGGGCAATCACTGAATTTGAGATATACCCCGGAGCTTCAATTTGAAATGGATAAATCCATCGAAAGAGGCGCCAGAATCAATTCGATACTCGACACACTGGACATCCCGGAGGAAGAGGAAAGTCCGGCGGAAGATTAGGCAGATGAGCGTGAGCCTGACCGCCTGCTGATTAGATTCCGATTAACGAGTCATTTCTTAATAGAAGAGGGATATTTCTTATATGAGCATTATGTTGGATGTTAACGAAACCGCAAATTGGCTAAAAGAAAGAGATAACTTTCTGATACTTACGCACCGGCGTCCGGACGGAGATACCGTCGGGAGTGCCGGTGCGCTTGCACAAGGACTGCGGGAAATAGGGAAAACCGCATATATCCTGCCCAATCCCGAAATCACTCCGCGTTATGCGCCTTATATGAGCGATTATCTCTCGCCTGCGGATTATTGCGCAGCGCATGTGATCATTGTGGATACGGCGTCAACTGCACTTTTTCCTAAAAATGGCGAGATGTATTTTGATCAAATTTCACTATGCATCGATCACCACCCTTCGAACACATTGTATGCTGAATATACCTGCTTAGATGCGTCTACCGCCTCATGTGGTGAAATCATATATGAGATTTTAACCCGGCTCAATGATGATGTAAGCGCCAAAAGTGCAGAGTGTATCTATGTTGCAGTATCGACAGACACAGGGTGCTTCTCATTTGCCAATACAACCGCGAATACACTTCGGGTGGCCTCCCTTGTTGTTCAGGCCGGAGCGCCGCATGTGAAGCTCAACAGAAAGCTCTTTAGAACGAAATCTCAAGCCAGAGTTAAAATTGAAAGCATGATCGTGGCCGGATTGGAATTTTATTTTGATGGCAAAGTGGCCATCGCATCGATATCCAATGAGATGATGGCTCATGCGGGCGCAGATGAAGATGATATAGATGATATCACCTCCTTGCCGGGTGTGGTCAAGGGCGTTATTGCCGGAATTACAATTCGGGAACTCAATGGGCCTCATGATTGCAAAGTATCCGTCAGGACATCCCCCACTGTAAATGCCAATGGACTCGCTGCGCGATTCGGCGGCGGCGGACATGCGATGGCATCCGGATTTTCGCTGGATAAGCCTATTGCTGAAACCAAAGCGGCTATTTTAAACGAGATCAAAGATTTTTTGCCTTCCGAATAGTAATGCATCCCCTGAATGCAAGGAACGAGTTATGGATCTAAACGGAATCATTATTGTGGATAAGCCTGAAGACTGGACATCACATGATGTGGTTGCCAAACTGCGTAATGCACTCAAAACCAAACGCATAGGCCACGGCGGGACACTGGATCCCATGGCGACCGGTGTGTTGCCTATCTTTGTCGGTCGGGCTACGCGTGCGTCGGAATTCTGCGAAAATGCCGAAAAAGAATATGTGGCAGACATCAGGCTTGGTATGGTTACCGATACTCAGGATATAACAGGGAATGTACTGGGTACACGTGCATCCTCAGTGTCTTCGGCTGAGCTTGAGGCAATTCTGGCGACTTTTGTCGGCCCTCAAAAGCAGATCCCGCCCATGTATTCTGCCATTAAGAAAAATGGCAAAAAACTCTATGAACTTGCGCGTAAGGGTATTGAAGTTGAGCGTCAAGCGAGAGATATCAATATCTCCACGCTTGAATTAATGGGCAGCAATGGAAGTGATTTTACATTACATATCGTATGCTCCAAGGGGACATATATTCGCACGATTTGTCATGATATCGGGGCGGCATTGGGCGTGGGTGGTACGATGTCCTCGCTGAGACGTACAAAAGCCGGTGCATTTGATATTGAAATGGCGCATACGCTGGAAGCAATATTAGCCTCTGCGGCACAGGGAGACATATCACAGTACCTGCGCGCTGTGGATTCGATATTTTCGGAATATCCGGCGGTAATGCTCTGTGCGGCGCAAGCAGCTAAGGTCAAACATGGTGCGCAGATCACCGTGTCAGGGCAGCCTGACGGCAGATATCGGTTCTATGGTGCCGAGGATGAGTTTCTTGCGCTGGGCAATGTGGAAAATGAAAATGTCAAAATGATCAAGAATTTTTTTGGAGTGGAATCATGAAGTACAAAAATCGTGTCATTGCATTGGGCTTTTTTGATGGGATGCACATTGGGCATTCGGCACTGATCTGGCGTGTGCTCGATATCAGTGAGCAAACCGGACTTGTGCCATCCGTGATAACCTTTGACACCCATCCGCGCAATCTGCTCAATACTGAAGAGGTTATACTCATCAATTCGCCCGAGGATAGGGCAGGACTCATTCACAGAGTTTTTGGTATAGATGACATTATATTTTTGCATTTTGATAAAGCTACGGCGCAGATGCCTTGGGACGAGTTTGTCCGGCACTTGATTGATGAATTTGGGGCGCGACATCTGGTGGCAGGTTTTGATTTTCGATTCGGCATGGCCGGTCAGGGCAATAGTGCGCTATTGAAGCAAAAATGCAGTGCGTTGGGTATTGGTTGCGATATTATTCCGGAGGTCACACTGGATAATATAAGGAGCAGTTCCACGCATGTGCGCGGGCTTATAGAAGCCGGTGATATAGAACGCGCCAATGCGTTTTTAGGTCATCCGCATGTCTTAACCGATGTGGTGCGCTTTGGTTATCGTTTGGGCAGGCAGTTGGGTACACCAACGATCAATATGTGCTTTGCTCAGGGTGTGCTTATCCCTGCTTTTGGTGTTTATGCGACGAAGGTCTATCTTGAAGATGGCAGTGAACATATTGGTGTAACCAACATTGGGGTGCGTCCGACGGTCAATGATTCCGAGCTGGTCACAGCGGAGACGCATATCCTCAGCTATCAGGGCAATTTGTATGGGCATCAGGTGCGGATTGAATTTTATACATGGCTGAGAGCTGAGCGCAAATTTGAGGACATTGATGCGCTCAAAGCTCAAATACAGATAGACTGTCAGGCTGCAATGGACTATTTTACACAAAAAGGGCGCAAAAAGGACTTGTAAACACAAGAGTGCTGTGCTAAAATAGCTATCGCTGGTGTTTTGGGAACGAAGTGCTGGTATATATCGGGGTGTGGCGCAGTTGGTAGCGTGCTTGACTGGGGGTCAAGAGGCCGCAGGTTCAAGTCCTGTCACTCCGACCAATTTGTGAAGCCGTGAATCGCTTGTGCTGCAACTGATTCGCGGTTTTGTGTTTTTCTGATTTTTGCCTTTTGTCCCTTATAATTCAGATAGAGTGCACTACACTAGCCTGCGTAGTTTGAAATTCGTGCAAATAAAAGGAGGTCACTCAATGAACAATCAAACAAAGATGCCTCCAGTGCCGTTTGACCCCGAGCTTAATGCGGTGTTGGAGCAAATGAAACCTGTAATGCCGAAACTTACAAGCGTTGATGAGTTCATAGCTGCTCGTGAACAGTCCAGCAAAATGCATGGACGCTCCGATGAAGAGCTGCATCGCAATGGTGTATTTAATGTGGAGGAGCGCATTGTGTCAGGTCCGCCCAATGAACCCGACATCACATTATTAATGCTCCGTCCCAATGATGCGCAAACTCCGACTCCTGCTTTTTACTACATACACGGCGGCGGTATGATTTCCGGTGATCGGAGGTCAATTCCGCATGTTGTCCTTGAAGCAGGCGAAGAGCATAATGCTGCCATTATCTCCGTTGAATACAGGCTTGCTCCCGAAACAAAATATCCGGGCTCGGTGAGTGACTGCTATGCGGGCTTAAAGTGGATATCTGAAAATGCCGCTGAGCTGAATATTGACCCTGCGCAGATTATTGTCATCGGTGTGAGTGCAGGCGGCGGTCTGGCGGCAGCAACAGTCTTGCTGGCCAGAGACCGCAACAGCCCGGCTGTTGCAGCACAAATATTGCTATGTCCCATGCTTGATGACCGCAACAACACGCCATCCGTAGTTCAGATGACCGGGCGTGGTATTTGGGATTATCATGCAAATAAAATCGGTTGGACGGCGTTATTAGGTGATGCTTGCGGCGGATCCGATGTACCTATATATGCATCTCCGGCTCGCGCTACAGATCTTTCCGGACTGCCGCCAACATATATTGATGTCGGATCAGCAGAATCCTTTCGAGATGAGGCAATAGCATATGCCAACCTCATATGGTATTCCGGCGGACAGGCTGAACTGCATGTGTTTAACGGAGGTTATCATGCATATGAAAGCATCGCCCCACTTGCGCTAGTGTCACAAGAGACCTACCAAACCCGATTGAATTGGATGCGCAGAATCATAAGATTTTTAAAAACACAACCGGAGTAAATGCCGATGATGCGAGTAAAGCGAATATTGATATTCCTACTGGCCAGTCTTTGTATACAGGGCATTTTTAGTGTGCCTCTTGCGGCCGAAGCGCTGGTAAGGGCGGCAGTGCCCCCCATAAGTATATCAAGCTTCTTAAGTGACACAGGGCTTACTTTTGAGTCCTATCATCGGATGATGTCTGATCTTATAGCAACAGGTGTGTACCCGCATTTTCTTGAAAAGAACGCACAAAGATATGATGCATTTCAAGCAAAGAATCCCGATATGCCCTTTGGCACAATAGTTGCCTATGTCAATGTCAATGCAGATCGTGGATTTTACAGTGATATAGAGCCTGTGCCATTTCCTTATGAAAACAGCGCTTTGGTCAATAAGCATTTTGCGCTCCCACCGAGGTGGATGGCCGGAGACTTGGTCTATATGGGTTCCGGACATAGACTGCGTGGGGAAGCGGCAGCGCATTTTGCGAAAATGAGAGATGCGATTACTGCGGATGGGCTGAGGCTTCAAGTGATGGCCTCTTTTCGCACATACCAGACACAGGCAGACAGACACAGCAGGGGCGTGCGCAGACATGGCTTGGCCTCGGCGGATAGACAATTTGCCAGAGCCGGGCATTCAGAGCATCAGTTGGGTCTGGCTGTAGATGTGCTGCATCGCACAGGATTTGAGGTTATGACTCAAGCGCGGTTTCAAAATACCGAAGCATTTTCTTGGCTTATGGAAAATGCGTATCAGTTTGGGTTTATCTTGCGGTATCCGTATGCGCATACACATATTCACGGATATATTTTCGAGCCTTGGCATTGGCGATTTGTGGGTGTCGAAATTGCAACGGCAATGCACCATGATGGGATTGCGTTGTTTGAAGAATTTTACGGAAGATATCTTGCACCGGCAGTGCTTGAGCGGGTGCGTAGAGACCTGCTGAGACATCCGGTTTTAACACAGATGGGTCTGCGCGAAGATCGCTTGCAGTTGCGGGCATATCGCTTCGGCGGGAATAACTTTTTGATGTTGCGTGATTTGACATTGAGGCTGGCAAGAGTCGAACACGCATTGGTTTGGCGCAGTGCGCTCGAACGCACGGCCGTGACGCTGTGAATACAACAAAAACTTGACATATAGCGGTAGGATGTGTGTGCATGAACAAACAAATGGTGAAGAAAATCTTAAAGGTGCTGGGCGTTGTGGTGTGTGTGGCGGCCGTTGTTTTCTGGGCGATTTTTCTTCCGAGTGTGTATGTGCCTCTTTGGATGAATCGTTCTGCGAGCCCCGCAGGTGACGAAGCATATGAAAATGGATATGCGATAGATGTTGCAGATGCGAGAGACGGAGCACATGTGATTGACCAGCCTGTTTCGGGTGCAGTGGCCGATGATATGACATTTGAGGGGATGTGGATCGATGATGCGCAGTCTTTGTTTGCGTTTATACGCAGCAAGGTGGAAAGGCAAGCGCGAGTCGATGAGATGCTGCTTAGGGAGCTCAATAGTGGTTATTTTACTTTTGATGATCCGCTTGTGGTCGTTGACCCTTATGGTACGGCACCGCTTTCGGCGCTGGCGCTTTTTCAAAGTGAGGAGCCCATGATGATCTGTGTTCATGTTCCGGGCAGGACGGAACTTGCCGATGTGGATTTTACTTTTGATGGGTACAATACCAGTCATCAGATTCCCATTTTTGGGCTGTATCCGGGTACGCTAAATGTGGTGACGCTCACCGGAAGGACGCAGGCCGGTGTCGCACGAAGTGTGCGCATTGAATTGCAAACGGATTTGCTGCCGCCGGAACTTGCGGGCGATATTATACTGACCGATTTGGTTGCGCCGGAAAGTATACAGCCGGGGTTTAATTTTACTTTCGCATATAAAACGGCCTTTGATGTTCATGGTGATTATCGTTGGTTTTATAATGATTTTTGGCTTCGTGGTTTTGCGATGTATGATTATAATGGGCATATGATTTTTGCAAAAGGTTCATATCATGAGGGCGATGTGCTCTTGATGGAGGTCAATATGTTGGGCAAAGTGCTCAGTGTTTTTCATTCGCCCTATGGGATGCACCACGATGTCACGTCCAGAAATGGAGGCAATTTGATTGTCAATGGCAGCCATGGGGCTACTGTTGAGGATTTTATTTATGAAATTGATGTGCACACCGGGGAGATTGTCAATAGACTTGATTTGAGGCGTGTGTTGCAACGGACACGCACGGAAGGGTTTCCGAAATTTGATCCGGTAGACTGGTTTCATCATAATGCAACGGTCTATGAAGATGGCATGATTATTATATCCGGCCGCCGTCAGTCCACTGTTGCAAAGTTGACTTGGCCTTATGGCGAGATTCAGTGGATTTTGTCCGATCCGGTGGGCTGGAATCCAATGTTCCATCAGTATTTGCTCACGCCCGTTGGTGCGGATTTTGAATGGTCATATGGACAGCATACACCGCAGATTTTGCCTGATCTTGACAATAATCCGGACACCATAGATATTTTGTTGTTTGACAATGGTAATGGCAGATTCGATCATGATCATGAGCTTTTGCGCAGGGTTGCGATTGGTGAGATTTATATGCCGGAGCTGTATTCGCGCATGGTGCATTACCGCATCAATGAGCGGGAGATGACGATTGAGCAGATTTGGCAGTTTGGTAAGGAGTTGGGTTATACTTATTTTTCTGAGGGTTGGAGCAGTGCAGTTTTGCTGGAAAATGGAAATCGGCTCGGTGCATTTGACAGGTATATTGCAGCATATGGCGGGAGTGTAAATGCCAATATTGTTGAAGTTGATACGCAGGGTAACATTATTTGGGAAGCGTTTGGTACGAGTACAAGTTGGAACGGATCATTTCATGTGTATCGCGTGGCGCGTTTGCCGCTCTATACGCAGGCGGCAAATGATCTGCGCATTGGTGTTCCGGCACGTGTGTTTCTGCCGTGGTAGGGGATAATGCCTTTTGTGCTTAAAATGCAGTTGACAGAGTCGAAGTGTTCGTGATAGTATGTGAGCAATTGGGCGGCTCCTTTGGTGAGGGCGGTCGCTCCACTATTTCAAGTTTATAGCTTGCAGGAAGCGCCGCGCCTTAACTTAGGGTGCGGTTACTTCTTATTCTTGGTGAGTTTAATCACCAAATTAATAACCGCTATGATGAGCATGAGCAGTGCAATGATCTCTAGCAACGTCAAGCGGTCACCTCCTTTAGAGGGAGCAACCCAACCGCCATTTTACTCACGTGAAAAGCATAGCATAAAAAAAGTGAGTTGTCATTACACATTTGTTTCACCATTTCCGGAGCCCAAATTATAAACAACTACCGCACAGGAGACAGTTGTGAGACAGCTCCTTGTGCGGTAGTAAATTGTGAAAATTGCGTATTTAATCTTTTTTACTCTTTGATTGTGCCACCGGCAGAAATCGGGAGAGTATCAGCAATAGCGTAAACCATGGCATCAATTTCCGCAAGCTGCTCCATCTTTAATGAAGACGTGATGCTGATCATGTTTTTAGGGAAGTGCATATTTTCGCAGTGCTCAAACTTCTTAAGAATCAGCTCACCGCTAAATGGAGACCATGTGCCATTTTCGATGGTGAAGACTGTGCGGTTTTGAATATTGTGCGCAACGAGGTCGTTAAGCAGTGCATCCATAGTCACAAAAATGCCTGAGTTGTACGTTGTGGATGCAAATACCAAGTGACTCCACTTGAAGCATGCAGACACGATCTCCGATCCGGCAGTAAAGGAGACATCAAACATCTGTGTTTTTATACCCTTATCTCGTAGGCGGCTGGCCAGTATTTCTGCCGCTTGTTCTGTGTTTCCATATACAGAGGCATAGGCGATCATTACACCTTGTTCTTCCGGCTCATAGGTACACCAATGTATGTATTTAGAAATAAAATCACCTAAATCTTTACGCCATACAAAACCATGAAGTGGACATATCATTTTGATTTCCAAGGTGGATGCTTTGGCAAGCAATGCTTCAACATATGGCCCATACTTTCCGACAATATTGGTATAATAACGCCGGGCTTCGTCCATATAATCTTTTGCAAAATCTACTTCATCTGCGAAAATTGCACCATTTAAAGCGCCAAAGCACCCAAAACCGTCGGCGGAAAATAGGATTTTGTCTGTAGAGTCGTAAGTAACCATAACCTCAGGCCAGTGCACCATCGGAGCCATGACGAAATGTAGTAAGTGTCTTCCTGTGCTGAGTGTATCACCTTCTTTTACAAGGTGGACTCGTGTATCTGTATCAAAATCGAAGAACTGGTTGATGTATTGTAATGTTTTTTCGTTGCATACGAGTGTTGCGTTTGGATATTGGAGGAGTACTTGTTTGGTTACGGCAGAATGATCCGGCTCCATATGCTGTACTACAAAATAATCAAGATCTCTTCCAGCCAGTGTTGCATCCACGTTTTCAAGGAATTTGTCTTGTACTGACCTGTCAACAGTATCCATCAGTACCGTCTTTTCATCCATCAATAGATATGCGTTATATGAGACACCATGCGGAACATTATAGACACTTTCAAATATGCCTAAGCGTCTGTCGTTTGCGCCAACCCATATTAAATCCTCGGTTATTTTTTTGGTGCAGGGCATGGTTCCTCTTTTGCTGCCAAATTTTCTGCCGATGAAATCGTCTTTAGACACACCGCATACAGGGCAGGTAAATTGCTCTGAAAGCAATCCTGTGTGTATGTATCCACAGGGTGCGCAGCGGTATTTCGGCGGCGATACAAATGACTCGTCAACCATGCCTTTTGGGCCTAAATCATTGCTGCGATCGACATAATCTGTATGCAATAGCCGTTCAGCAAGCGGGCTGCCGGGAGTTCCGTAATAAGCTTCATATACAGCCTTTATTTCCGGATTGTCATGGCTGCAACGCAGCGGCATATTGCTGTCTTTGTTGTAAAGTGCGTCTATTCGGGACTTGCGTACTTTGTCAGACATGGGGATTTCGGTTTTCGGCTGTCCGCCGCCGCCGATACAGCCGCCTCGGCAGGTCATGACTTCGATAAAGTCATATTCGCATTTTCCGGTGATGACGTCTTCGATTATTTTCTTTGCATTATCTATCCCATGCGCTACTGCCACTCTGACAGAGGTTCCGGCCATATCTATGGTTGCGCTACGGATTTCATCCATATTGCGGACAGGCTGTAAGTTTAGGTGTTCTTTAGGGAGGTTTTGGCCTGTTACGAGTGCGTAAGCGGTTCTTGTGGCAGCTTCCATTACGCCGCCCGTATTGCCGAAAATAACGCCTGCGCCTGATGCTGCGCCCATAAACTTGTCATAATCACTGTCTTGCAGATTGAGGAAGTCTATGTTGTCCTCTTCCAACCATTTGGCTAATTCTCTTGTAGTGATGATGTGGTCTGTGTCACGCATATCGGAAATGCCGTGCTCTTGAGCCGCTGCGTTCATTTCTTCTCTGCGGATTTCGAACTTTTTTGCTGTACATGGGGTGACGGCGACATGTACAATTCGGCTCGGATCAATGTTCATTTGTTTGGCAAAATAAGTCTTTATCGTAGCGCCTTGCATACCGATGGGGCTTTTGGCAGAGGAAATATGTGATCTACAATCAGGGTAAAATGTTTCTACGAACTTTACCCAGGCAGGGCAGCAACTCGTAAATTGAGGAAGCGGCGCTGTCTTTTTTGTGACTCTGCTGACGAGTTCGGTAGCCTCTTCCATAATGGTCAGGTCGGCGCTGAAATTGGTGTCCAAAACATAATTGGCACCAAGTGATCGTAGCGCCGCTACCATTTTGCCTTCCACAAATGTACCGGGTTCAAGGTTAAATGATTCTCCCAATCCTACTCTGACAGACGGTGATGTGCTGAAGATAACAACTTTGTCCGAGTCTATAATGGCCTTTTTTACTGCCGGGTATTCATACCGTTCTGTAATAGCTCCGGTGGGGCATACATTGGCGCACTGACCGCAGTGGATGCAAACCGGACAGTCACCCGCACTTTCTAAATTGTACAGTCTGCCTACGGCGACGTCGCTGTCACAGACACGGCGGCAGGCACCGCATTTGATGCATAGGTCGTCGTTGCGTACTATTGCAGGATTATTTTCTTCAATGGGAATGCGTAGATCTGTAAAATGATGCTTGCTCATGAAAAATTCCTCCTATTTAATAAATTTGGACAAAAATACTCTTGTTTTCGTGCGGCCATTATATTATAATCAAAAAAAGAATTTAGTTGCCAAGGCAACAAAATAAATTATTTGTGGAGCATAATTTTTATGGAATTACATCACAGAGCGATTATGCGCAGTGCGAAGCTGTTTCAAGATATAAGTGACGAAGAGTATGAAGCTTTGATCAATTGTCTTTCGCCGCGTATAAAGCATTATGCCAAAAATGAGATATTGCTTCTGACCGAAGACTCTGTTCAGCATCTCGGGATTGTGCTTGCCGGAACTGCGAGTGCATATTTGGATCATGTCAGCGGAAGCCAAACACTGATATCCAATCTTCCGCCTCTGAGTATATTCGGCGAAGTGTTGGTCAGCACAAGGATGCATCGAAGTCCTGTTACGATTCATGCGGCATCAGATGTGACTTCTGTATTTATAGAGTACAAAAGAATATATTCCATGTGCGAGGTAGCGTGCTCTGTGCATAGAATGTTTTTACAAAATGTGCTTAAAATTATTGGTGATAAATATTTTCACTTATTTGACCGAATTGCGGTTTTGCGGGAAAAAACATTGCGGGCAAAAATTATGACATATTTGTACACATTGAGCGGTAATGGGGATGCGAAGACGGTGACTATTCCTTTTTCTAAAACCGTGCTTGCGGATTACTTGCTCGCCAATAGGAGTGCTCTGTCAAAAGAGCTGAAAAAAATGGAGGACGATGGGCTTATCGTGGTGAAAAAGCGAAAAATAGAACTGGCGTTTTAGGTTGCAGATCAGTGTTATAGTTCACAGTGTATTCAGCGAGTGCTGTGCAAAAGAGCCCCCTATAAACCTTATCGCAAGGTTTATAGGGGGCTTGGTATATGAACTCAATCTATAGTATAGCTATAGACAATCTCGGAAATTCAATTCAAGTATGACTATCCTCTGATTGAGGTGCAACGTCTTTTTGCTTATCGAAGTGCTCGATATAGAATAGAGTAGCATGTCTGACGAACTCACCCAAGCCTCTATGCTCTTGTTCTGCATAACGAGTGATACGCTCATAAGAATGACTGTCAAACCTTACCGCAATTTGTTTTGTTTTCGCATTGATTTTCATTTCAAAAGTTCCTCTTTTCATAGTTGTTTCTTGAAATAACAGGTACAATGTGCTGAGATTGTCAAGAAGTAGTTACACTTTAATTATATTTTCATAGAAAGTTGTAGCTACACCCAAAAGGATAAAAAGAAGAAAAAATATAAAAAAACAGTTTTATCCGAAAGGGCGCTGTCGGCGAAGCCGACTGAGTCAATAAAGAACTTCAATCGTGTAGCTTAAGCTTGCGCAAAGTAGTAAATGATGTTACTATTGTGGGCAATCAGAATCGTGTAGCTTGGAGTATAAATTTGAAAATTCTAAACATATACAAATGGGCGACCGTTGGCGGTGTTGAGCGCGTGATTCTCAACAGGGCATGTGCGTTCAAAAAACATGGAGTGAACGTCAGACAGGATGTTTACTTCCTGCATGATTCGGGCGGTCTTAAATATTTTCGCAAATTCATTGAAATCTGCGGACTTGAGCAGTGGGTTCACATTGTAACGAAGATCAATGAGAAAGTGTATGACCGGATATTTATATTCGATACTCCTGAGGTTTTTGATTTTGTGAGTGACCGCTCTAAGGTTGTCATCGAATGTCATTCGCCGTACAAGGAATCACGAGCATATCTCAAATCGTTGCCCGGTGAGATGAAATGCATTGCCTCGCCCAGTCAGATATTTTTGGAATCGGTGGTCAGGCGTGAGGTTTCAAGCGATTTTCATGATAGATTGCATGTTTTGCCGAACTTTCACATGAATGATTTTTCTGAAACCATGGCTGAAAATGACATCGGTGGGCAGGGCAAGATATGGGGAAAAAAGCCGATTTGTTATATAGGTCGGATCGATTCAATGAAAAATACAAAGGAGCTTTTTGATGTGCTTGCGCAGCTCAGAAAGACTGTGGGCGACGAATATTTTCTTTTGCTTGTAGGGGATGTAAGGCCGCATTATATGGATTTGAGAGAGACATTGCGAAAGTATCAGATTGACGATCGGGTGGCATATTTTCGCCCAATTCCCTATGAGAAAGTGGATGTTTTGCTTAGCGCGGTGCGGCATAATTCGGGGATCTTTGTATCGCCATCGCAAGGTGAAAGTTTTGGACTTTCAGCACTTGAGGCGATGTGTAATGGTGTTCCGGTCTTGCTATCGGATATTGATTGTCACAAGTCTTTGGTAAGCGATGAAAGGTCATTTATATATTCATTGGGGAATGTCAGTCAGGCAGTGCAAGAGATTGGCAATATATCAAAAGATTATGAAGCACTTTCGGTAAGGGCTGAGCAGTTGGCGCAAAAGCATACAAGTGCAGCGTTTATAGAGGCATGGGGTAGACTGTTTATATGAAATCAATGAGAATAACGGATTTGAAACAAAACCCCATATTTAATGTGGTTATGCTGTTGCTGTTGGGCGTGATTACCGGGTTTTTGTCTTTACTGTTAGGGGCGACAACTTATGGATTGCAGATGTTTTGGTCCTACTTTGTGTCGCCTATGGTGCTCATACTTAACTTAATACCGCCAATTATTTTGATATTTTTAGTATACTTTATCAGCGGGCGAGCATGGATTGCTTTTACATTTCCATCATTTGTGGTGTTGCTGCTTTCTGCTGTTCAGTTTTTTAAGGTTCAGGTGAGGGGCGATCCGTTTATTGCATCTGATCTTACGATCATCAGGGAAGCGTTTAATGTCCAGTATTATTTTGAAATGACACCGAATTGGAAGTTATTTTTGTCTGTTGCGATATGGGTCGGCGGGATTGTTTTTTGCATACTTTTTTTGAAGTATAGGCAAGAAAAGCCCATTGTGCGGGTTGTCGGAAGTGTTTCAAGTGTGGTCGTTGTTGCGATGTTATTTGTTTTTGTCTATAGCGATTCCGAACTTTATGACAAAACCGAAGGGGGATTTGATGCAAGTCCATGGTCATTTGCGGAGCGTTTTATATCCAGGGGATTTATGTATCCTTTTATTCATAGTATTAAGTATGCGTTTCCTGTGGCGCCGGAGGGTTTTGACGCAGTGGAGGCGCGGCGTATGCTTGATGCGTTTGAGTGCGGGGTGATTCCGGAAGAGCGCAGGGTAAATCTCATCAGCATTATGCTAGAGTCGTATGCCGATCTTTCAGCCTTTGGTGTGCTTGAGTTTAAAGTAGATGTCTATGGTCCATTACATGCGCTTCAAGCTGAGTCGATCAGCGGGATGAGTGTGAATAATGTTTCAATAGGTAAGACGATAGACACGGAGCGGCTTTTTCTCACCGGGTATACGAGACTTTCGAATTTTGGCCCCGGAGTTTTGAATTATTTCCGCTATGTTTTTTCAGAGCATTTTACTTCATCGGTGAATTCATATGTGCATTATCTTAATGCGCAGGGCTTTCATACGGAAGGTTATGCGGCGGTGGCGGGTTGGTTCTATGATAGAGCTTCGGTCAATAGGCATTTGGGATTCAAAAGCTATTATTTCCTTGAGCATTTCGAGGATAGTGATCAGTCTGATGAGTTCTTCTTCCAAACGGTTCAGGCGCTCTATGAGGCACGTGATAGAAATGTTCCGTATTTTAGCTTTAATCTTTCTGCGCAAAATCATGGGCCTTATGATTCCACAGGTACTTGGGAGCCGTATTTGATTGCGCAAGGCGATCTATCAGATGAGGCATTTTTCATACTTAATAATTATCTGCATGGGATTTTTGACACGACGTGGCGGCTGTCCTCGTTTATTGGGGGGCTCAGGCACGATCCTGAGCCGGTGGTTGTGGTCGTTGTAGGTGATCATATGCCGTGGATGGGCAATGATGGGTTTGTTTTCAATGAATTGGGTATTAATGTGGATTTAACTACGCAGGAGGGTTTTTTAAACTTCCATTCCACGCCGTTTATCATTTGGGCAAATTATGCGGCCAGAGAGATGCTTGGAAATGATTTTCGTGGGGATGGCGGGAGTTTTTCGCCGAGTTTTTTGATGGGGGAGGTCTTTAGTCAGCTTTCGTGGGAGGGTGATAGTTATATGCAAGCGCTTCGGGAGCTTAAGGCGGTCATTGATGTGGTCAGTGCTACTACCGGGGCGTTTCGTGAAAATGGTGTGCTCACGCCTGTGTTGTCATCTGAGGCGGCTGGAAAATATAGGGATTTTCGAATGATTGAGCATTATTGGCTGAATAATTTTGCTCCTGAATCTAATATTCATGTGAAATAAAGTGCTTGCCAGTCGGTCGAAAATACGATAAAATAAAATTCATTTCATTTTGTCGTGCTTTTGGGAGGGTGTTATGTACTATATTTCACGTGATTTGGAACGCAAATTTTTGAAAATGAGCAAATTTTTTAAGGCAGTGCTAGTCATCGGTGCAAGGCAAGTTGGAAAGACAACGATGTTGAAGCATTTAGCGCAGGATCAAAATCGAACCTACGTTACATTAGATAACTTGCAAGCTCGTGATCTGGCGCGTGAAGACCCAGTAATGTTCTTTCAAACATATAAACCTCCCATCATCATTGACGAAATACAATATGCGCCGGAATTGTTTCCGCAGATCAAATTGATGTGTGATGAAACTGAAGAAACCGACAGATTTTGGCTTACAGGTTCTCAGCAATATGCAATGATGAAAAATGTACGTGAGACATTAGCCGGACGTATTGGGATTCTAAGTTTATATAGTCTGTCACAAAGTGAAAAATTGGAAATTCGCTTTGAGGATGAGCTGGACTTTTCGCTGTCTGTTTTACAAAACAGACAGCAAGTTGTTCCTCGAAACGATATTAGGCAAGTTTTTGAGCATATTTGGCGAGGTGGGATGCCCAAGGTGCTCTATGCGGATGCAGAAGAACGGACAGAATATTATGAGGGCTATATCAACACCTACCTTATGCGTGATGCGGCAGAGTTGGGCGGCGTAACGGATGCGCTGCGATTCGGGAAATTTCTCATTTGTGCAGCGGCCTTGCTTAGTGAGCAAATCAACTACAAAACCTTAGCAGATGCCGCAGATATTTCACAGCCGACGGCCAAGATATGGTTGCGTTTGTTAGAAGGATTGGGCATTGTTTATTTGCTCCGACCTTATGCCAATAATGCGCTCAAACGGTTGACCAAAACCCCTAAGCTCTATTTTTGTGATACAGGTCTTGCTGCATATCTTTCTATGTGGCCAACTTATGAAACGCTGATGCATGGTGCTGCCGGTGGGAAATATTTTGAGAACTATGTAGTGGGTGAGTTGTTGAAAGGTTATTCTTACTCACCTTCAAAGGTTAATATGACGTATTATAGAGATTCGAATGCGAAAGAGATTGATGTGTTTGTTGAGAGAGGCAATTTTATTCATCCACTGGAAATCAAAAAATCAGCAAACCCGGATCGGCGTGAGGTAAAGAAGTTTTCGATTTTGGAAAAGGCAAGTGTAGCGGTTGGTGCGGGGGGAATTGTTTGCATGAGTGAAGAACCCATTCCGATTGATGCGCATAATTGTTTCATTCCATGTAATTTGTTGTAAGGGGATGCCATGATCGGGTGTGCGTCGTTTTGCTCATGGATATCTTCGTCCTGCCACCCATCCACTGCGCCACAAGACCCTGTTACACTCAGGATGACATAGCTGATGGAAGAAGTTCAGTGTGCGTCCTCTACAAGCTGTAGCATAAAATTTTTCCCTGCGATGCTGCCCAAAAATGACTCCACAATATTGTTGACAGGGATCATCAAAATCAATACAATGTCAACAGTTGTGAGATGTGTACGAAAATGCTTGATTATTTATGTTGGGAGTAATATTCATGAAAAAAATGATATTAATAATTGCCTTAGCGGCATTGCTCATGGTTATGGTGGGATGCGATAACAATACAGACACCTCGAAAGGTTCTGATTCAGTCGCAATACCTACGGAAGCATCTATGCCGGGGACGATTGAAATCAGTGCACTCTTACATATGGTCAATGGATTTCTTGAGTTTGAGGAAGGTTGGGAGCTTGACGTTGCGTATGCTGATGTATGGGACGATTCGGAGCATGGTGAGATACTGTATGTTTTTGATTATGGGGTGTTTGATATTGTATTATTTGCAGACATTGAGACAGGTGCATTTCGGTATGGATATGTACGCACCCAGAATATGATGACAGATATCAATACGCTATTTGAAGTGATGTCTATTGCCGGGGCGTTTTTAAGGGCGCTTGAACCGGTGGAGTATGAGCACATGCTCTTGGAAGTGTTACAATTTGGAGCGCTTGAAACTGATGATGGTGCGCATGTAGATTTTCTTGAACTACATGATGAAGTGATCGAGAGTTTTGGTGAGATTTGGGGACTGAGTTTACAATGGGGAAGAGTGGTCAACATTTTTCCGATAGATCCAAGTTTGCTTTAGGGGACTCCCTCAGTCAGCTGCGCTGACAGCTCCCTCGGGGAGGGAGCCAAAGTTGAAAATATTTAATTGCCTCAGTCAGCTGCGCTGACAGCTCCCTCGGGGAGGGAGCCAAAGTTGAAAATATTTAATTGCCTCAGTCAGCTACGCTGACAGCTCCCTCGCGAGGGAG
>Ga0123355_10003486_pt1 | contig 22560 bp, 16 predicted proteins | sample TergutEmb28metaG_3_FD_89872 | JGI IMG/M metagenome (GOLD analysis project Ga0123355, IMG submission 89872) | Embiratermes neotenicus P1 segment gut microbial communities from Petit-Saut dam, French Guiana - Emb289 P1 | ecosystem: Host-associated > Arthropoda: Insects > Digestive system > Gut ... | reverse complement strand
GCATATAACGCACCGGGTATGGGCTGGATTATGCAGCCCCGCAGGATTAGTGTTCCTAGCGGTACGACTGCGCTGGACGCGACCACAGCCCTACTAACCCAAGAGGGAATCAGTTTTTCCGTATACACCGGCGGCTGGGCCCCCTACTTAGAAAGTATCGGCGGCCTTACCGAATTTGATCATGGATCCGCCTCAGGTTGGGTGTTCACGGTAAACCACAGTATGCCTGCTGTAGGCGCAGACACACATATACCCGGCAACAACGCAGTAATCCGCTGGCAGTATACAGTAACGCCTGGCGATCTTGGCTTCCCGGGGTTTGTTTATTTTGGCGTCTGCCAAGGCGGCACTGCCGATTATACGACTTGTACAAGCGCCGGTGGGTTTGCTTGTTTTGGATGGGGGCCGGTTCCGGCGCTTTATACCCACGCAAACAAATCCAACTTGATACGTGCGTTGGCCCGCGGCGAAGGCAGTGCAAGCGCAAGAAACGCTGCGCTTGCCGTTGTCATAAACCGATATGCAACCTCGTCTCAGGTGTCCAGCGCGTTGGCGGCGCTTAGCGCCAACGGCGATACGGCAATCAACAATGATAGTGACAGCAACAGCGGCGGCGCTAGTGGTGGTGGAGCCGGTGGAGGCGTTGGATCTGGTGCAGCTACGGTTATGTTAGATCAGGGGCAACAAGCAAATCAATCATCCCCAGTGACACAAGCCGCAGCAACAACAGCGGTTAATGCTGCGCTCCAACAGGCTGCGGCAATCGGTGCGAATATCGCCACTGTCAGCCTGCAAAACCCTGCCGAAATCTCCCTTGCGGTTATGCAGTCAATGGTCAACATAGCGGGCAATAACCCGCTTAGAGTCAACGCAGATTCTCTGCTGCCCACCGGCGGAATTGATGTGCGCGTAACCTTTAACCCCGCACTTGCAACAAGAGACATTAACCTTGAAGGGTCCACAACCTCCCCTGCAGCCCAAAGCGTTAGGAGCTTGTTTGAGAGGCACTTTGACGGTATCATGTCGGTTGTCAGGCTGTCGCATCAAGGGGAGTTTGGCATGGAAGTGCGTGTCGCTGCTCGTATAGACGATAGACTTGACGCAGACAACCTCATCTTCTTATTATACGACAGGGAGACAAACACATTCCGCCGCTTCACCCCCAGCTTTGTCTGGATGGACGGCAATGGGTTCCTACATTTCAACACCAATTCAGGCGGGTATATTATTATCACCAACACGCAAATTTAGCGCGCCATAATCGCAATATAGATTGAAAGGCTCCCCGAATTCGGGAGCCTTTTTACCAACGTGAGGATACGATGAAAAACACAAAAATTCGCCCACTGATTGCCGTTATCTGCTGTGTGCTTGTAATTATCGGGCTGGTAGCGTGTTCTGCGCGCCCTGTTTATGTACCGCAACATATGCCATCGAATGAGGCATACATCTTCGCATCAGTTGAACCCCCGCCGTCTGCGCTGGTAATCGAATATGAATCCGAATCCGAGACTGAGCCTGAACTCGAAACGCAGCCTATACCTGAACCGGAACCTGTGCCACTGCCGCTACCCGCTTACCTAAACGCCATGAACATGGCGTTTGACTGGATACGCACTACTAACACAAACCCACGTGTGGGCAGTGTCGGCGGCGAGTGGGCGGTAATCGCATTCGCCCGGGCAGGGTTGGGAGAAGCTGCTTGGTTCGAGCAATATCTCGCCTCCCTCGACCTCGCGCTTGCAGGCCAAGGCGGCAGGGTTGAGAGAATGACCGAATATGCGCGGGTGACGTTGGCACTTACTGCGCTAGGGCTGGACGCCACCAACCACAATGGGCATGACATTACTGCTGCACTGCACACATTTATTCCCCACGAGGACAGGCCGCCATACAACAGAACCATAAACGCGGACATATTCGCGCTAATCGCCCTTGATTCCCGGCCTTACGATGGTGAACGGGCCCATTATATAGAGGCTATCCTCGCGGCTGAAGTTCCGGGTGGCGGTTGGGGGCTGAGCGGCGGAGTAATGCCGGACATTACAGCGATGACAATTGCGGCTCTTGCGCCTTATTATGACAGTAACGCGGATGTCCGTGCCGCTATCGACCGGGCGCTGGACTTGTTTGGCGAGCGGCCAATGCGCGATGCGGAGGGCAACGCGCAGATGATTGTAGCACTCACAGCACTCGGACGCGATGCGGAACTTCATCTTAATGCGCTGCTTACATTTCACGATTCGGAAACGGGTGCTTTTATGCGAGACGGGCAACCCAACATGATGTCAACCGAGCAGGCGGCGTATGCCTTGGTTGCTTACTATCGCTTTGCAACCGGCCGAAACAGATTATACGACATGCGCGATGCGTTTAATAATGGCGGATAACGGGAGGAAATCGTGAGAAATCATAAAGTAAAGTTCATTGCAGTTCTGATAGCGTTGATGTGGCTGCTGGTCGGGTGTTTCTTTGCTGAGAACAATGAAGGTATCCCTTATAAAGAAAGCGATTTCACCGTTACACTCTCAGTGCGGATAGAATCACTGCCCGACAATATGCACCTGCTGGACAGAGAAAAGCATGAGCTCGTCCCCGATGGCGGGGTGATTTTTCCTGCTACAGAAGTGAGGGCATGGGAGGGCGAGAGCGTGTTCGACGTCCTTCACCGCGAAATGCGCAATGCGGGAATTCACATGGCTTTTCGCAACACCCCATTCCTCGACAGCGCGTATGTTGAAGCGATAAACAACATTTACGAGTTCGATGCGGGCGAGCTTTCCGGCTGGATGTATACGGTGAACGGTGAGTTCCCGGGGCTTGGCGCATCGCAGTATCTTTTAAACCTTGGCGATGTTATCGAGTGGGTGTACACACTTGATTTAGGCCGCGATGTTGGTGGGTACGAATCATGGTAAGGGATGCTTTCGCCAGTTTTCACCCACTGGTTAGCTTGCTATATTTTGCGGCGATGATTGGGTTTTCCATGTTTTTTATGCACCCAATTTGCCTTGCCATATCTCTCGTTTGCGCGTCAGCATACTCGATATATCTGAACGGTAAAAAGGCAGTGCGGGTTGGACTCAAATTCCTGCTGCCGATGGTCGTATTCACGGCATTGTTAAATCCCATGTTCAACCATCAGGGTGTGACGATCCTTGCATACCTGCCAAACGGTAACCCGCTGACACTCGAATCAATCCTGTACGGTATTGCGGCGGCTGTGATGTTAGTGACGGTAATCGCATGGTTTTCATGCTGGAACGCAGTTATGACCAGCGATAAATTTATATACCTGTTCGGTCGGGTAATCCCCGCGCTGTCACTGATATTGTCAATAACATTGCGGCTGGTGCCGCGCTTTAGGGCGCAGATAAAGATAATATCAAACGCCCAGAAGTGCATCGGGCGTGATGCAAACAGCGGCAATCTTTTTCGTAAAGTACGGCACGGCGCCAGGATTATATCTATCATGGTGACATGGGCGCTGGAGAACGTGGTAGAGACTGCCGACAGCATGAATGGGCGCGGCTACGGTCTGCCGGGGCGCACAGCCTTTTCGATTTTCAGATTTGAGCGTCGGGATGGGTGCGTGATAGCGTGTATACTCGCTTGTGCTGCTGTCGTAATCGTTGGCGCGATAACCGGCGCATATCACTTCCGCTACTTTCCATCGGTAATGGGCCGGTGGACGGGCGGGCATACGGTCGCGGTATTCGCCGCTTACTTCACGCTTGGCGCATTGCCAATAATTGCGAACTTGAAAGAGGATTTAATTTGGAAGCGTATCGAATCGAAAACTTGACATTTGCATACCCGAACCGTGATAAATCCGCGATTTCCGGTATAAGCCTGAAAATCAAGCGCGGCGAATTTGTGGTTATTTGCGGGCCATCCGGGTGCGGCAAGACCACCCTTTTGCGGCAGCTAAAGCCGGGAGCAGCTCCGCATGGAGCAAAATCCGGTGAGATCTATTTTGAGGGCGCACCCCTAACGCAGCTTTCCGCCAGAGATGCCGCGGCAAAAATCGGTTTGGTAACACAATCTCCCGAAAACCAAATCGTCACCGATAAAGTCTGGCACGAACTAGCTTTTGGACTGGAAAGCCTCGGTCTGAAAACGCCCGAAATACGTCTGCGCGTTGCGGAAACAGCCAGCTTTTTCGGCATACAAACATGGTTTCACAAGTCTGTGGAGGAACTTTCGGGCGGGCAAAAGCAAATATTGGCGCTTGCGTTAATTATGGTTATGCAGCCTTACGCGCTTATTCTCGACGAACCAACCAGCCAGCTTGATCCAATCGCAGCCGGTGAATTTCTGGCGATGCTTGGCAAGATAAACCGTGAGCTTGGGGTAACGATCATTCTTACTGAGCACAGACTTGAGGAAGCGTTCGTGATAGCCTCCCGCGCCGTAGTTATGGATGGTGGTCGCATAATTTCAGACAGTTCTCCGCGTGAAGTGGGGTTGGCGTTACACGGACAAAACCGCGGAATATTTCTCGCGATGCCAACGCCAATGAGGGTGTGGGCGGCTTGTAAGGGCGATGGCGAGTGCCCGCTCACCGTTCGCGAAGGCGCAAACTGGCTAAACAATCAAACTGTTGACAGAGGGAAGCTCCCGGCGGATACATACGCGCCGGAGGGGAAACCCGCCATAACTCTTGACAATGTATGGTTCAAGTACGAAAAGAATCTATCTGATGTTGTAAAAGGGTTGTCATTCAAAGCCCGTTACGGCGAAATTTCGGCGATTCTAGGCGGCAACGGTACTGGTAAAACAACTGCCCTCTCGCTGATGGCGGGGCTGTATACGCCATATCGCGGCAAGATTGATACAGATGCAAGGGTATACGTTCTGCCGCAAAACCCGCAGTCGCTTTTTGTTTGCAAAACAGTGCAAGAGGATTTGCTTGAGATATTATCCGAGAAAAATATACCCAAAGACGAGAAACGGTGCAGGCTTGCCGCGGTGGTAAATCTCTGCCGACTTGACGGTTTAACCCAAAACCACCCCTATGATTTATCGGGTGGCGAACAACAGCGAGCAGCACTCGCAAAAGTACTTTTGCTGCAACCTAAAATCTTGCTTTTAGACGAACCCACCAAAGGTTTTGACGCAGAGTTCAAGCAGATATTTGCGGCCATACTCCGCAAGTTGGCGCAGGCGGGCGCGGCTGTCGTAATCGTCAGCCACGACATAGAATTTTGCGCCGAATATGCAGACCGATGCGCACTGTTTTTCGATGGCACTATCGTTACGGAAAATACACCGCGAACATTTTTTAGCGGTAACAGTTTTTACACAACAAGTGCAAACCGCATGGCACGGGAGGTTCTGCCCGAAGCTATAACCGCAAACGATATCGTACTGGCTCTGGGAGGAAATTCGCCTTCCGCACCGGAAAACATCGGCACTGAAGCACGGCGCGAAGCTGTATCGGAGCAAGCACAGCCCCGGCAAAAGAAGCTTCCTATGCAGCAAGTAATGACACGGACGCAAAAACTGCCAAAGCGCACAATGGCGGCAGCGGCGATGATTCTGTTGACCATACCAATTACGATTTACTTAGGCGTCCATCTTTTCGCAGACCGGCGATATTATTTTATCTCGCTGCTCATTATCTTGCAAACCATGCTGCCTTTTGCTCTTGTATTCGAGAGCCGAAGGCCTAGGGCGCGGGAATTGGTAATTATCGCGGCGTTGTGTGCAATCACGGTAGCGGGGCGAATGGCGTTTTTTATGCTGCCTCAGTTTAAACCGGTAATAGCTCTGGTGATAATTGCGGGCGTTGCTTTTGGCGGCGAGGCAGGATTTCTGGTCGGAGCGATAAGTGCATTTGTCAGCAATATGTTTTTCGGACAAGGGCCGTGGACGCCGTGGCAAATGTTTGCGCTCGGGATTATTGGTTTTTTGGCGGGTGTTTTGTTCCGTAAGGGGTTACTGTGCCGCGCTTCCGTGCCGATCGCCGTGTTTGGCGCATTTGCTACGTTTATAATCTATGGCGGTATTATGAACCCTGCGAGTGTGCTAATATTTCAGCCATCCCCAACGGCTGAGATGTTTCTTTTGGCTTATCTGCGGGGAATCCCTTTTGACCTTGTACATGCGGGTGCAACAGCCATTTTCCTTGTGATTATATCGCGGCCTATGCTTGAAAAGCTGGATAGAATCAAAGTCAAGTATGGGCTTGTAGAGCCGGTTGATAAATAGTTTCTATATGTGATATAATTCAGAGTACCGCTTTGCGAGAGGTATTGGTAAATGGGCATGAAAAAGAAAAATCTGATTACAGTTTTGAGTTGTTATTTATTGTGGGGAACATTTCCGGCGTATTGGAACCTGCTGATCGGCGTTAACCCATTATTTATATTATGCAGTCGGATTGTTTTTGCTCTTTTATTCACGATCAGTGTATTGATTATTTCAGGCCGTATGGAAATACTCCGGAGCACGCTCAGAAACAAAGTGGCTATGCGATATCTAATACCGGCGTCTGTGATGATTACCTGTAATTGGGGGATTTATGTCTGGGCCGTAAACACAGGGCGCATTCTCGACGTTAGCCTCGGATACTATAAGAATCCGCTCATAGCATTCTTGCTTGGTGTAGTTGTATTTAGAGAAAAGTATACGAGGCTTCAACTTGTAGCGGTTGCTCTTGCTTTTACCGGATTACTTATATCCATAATTGCTTTTGGAAGCGTTCCATACACTTCCATTTTCATTGCGCTGGCATTTGCCGCATACGGTGTGTTTAAGAAAAAAGCGCGTACCGACCCAGTTGCCAGCATAGCGGCCGAAACCTTGATTACTGCACCGTTTGCGCTGGTATTTGCGTTTGTTTTTATGACAGACAGCATCAGCGCGGCCAATACTTCTATTCTGATGCTGCTGATCGGAGGAGGCGCCGTTACAGCTATACCTCTTATTCTGTTTACTCGTGCCATTAATAATATACCGTTGATAGTTGTCGGTTTTTTTCAATACATAAGCCCTTCTCTCGTACTGATTTACGGACTCCTCAGCGGCGAGACGATTTCTGCGTCACAGCTTGTTAGTTTTATATTCATCGGACTTGGGCTGATAGTATTCAGCATAGCTTTAATCCGTATATCAAAAAAAGAAGATACGGCACTTGCGCTACCGTATATAGGCAAAAAGCAGCATGATTATGCTTAAAGTTGGTGAACTAGCTAGATGAAGCAATACGATGACGGAAAACGTTTTCTATCGTTTAACCACTATCTGCGCAAGATATTTGGTGAAAAGATATTCAAAATTTCACTAGACGGCGGATTCTCATGCCCTAACCGGGATGGGACTGTTGCGCTGGGCGGATGCACATTTTGCAGTGCCCAAGGCTCGGGAGATTTTGTGCAAATGCATACAGCGCCGTTATCGGAGCAATTTGAACGATATAAGAATAAACTGCGCGAGAAATGGGCTGGCGAGAAACTTATAGCATACTTTCAAGCGTTTAGCAGCACACATGCGCCGGTATCTGTCCTGCGCGAGCGATTTGAAAATATACTGTTAGAAGAAGATGTTGTGGGGCTATCTATAGCGACACGCCCGGATTGTTTGCCAGAAGATGTGATCGCCTACCTTGCGCAGCTCAACCAGCGAACCTTTTTATGGGTCGAACTGGGACTCCAGACGATCTTTGACGACACGGCGGCATCATTTAATCGCGGGTATCAATTTGAAACCTACTTAAAAGCGGTTGAAAAACTGCGGATGCATAAAATACGCATTTGCACACACATCATAAATGGGTTGCCGGGAGAAAACCGCGAGATGATGCTGGAAAGTGCGCGGACGATTGCGAAGCTGGATGTGCAGGGAATTAAAATTCATCTGCTTCACTTGCTAAAAAACACGCCAATGGTTCAGCTATATAACACTGACAAATTGCGATTTTTAGAGCGTGATGAGTATGTCACGCTCGTTTGTGATCAGTTGGAGATTTTACCGCCGGACATGGTTATTCATCGTTTGACCGGGGACGGGCCCCGCGATAAAATAATAGGCCCTTTGTGGAGCATAAAGAAATGGGAAACTCTAAATGCGATTAACCGGCTGTTGGAAGTGCGGGACAGTTGGCAGGGGAAGTATTATAAATGATGGTTTTGAAGAAGATATTAACTTTTGCGCATACATTGCTGGAGGACGCCCTAAAGCCGGGAGATATTGCAATTGATTGTACTATGGGAAATGGGAATGATACGCTGTTTCTTACAAAACTTGTGGGTGAGCGCGGGCATGTATTTGCGTTTGATATTCAGGCAACTGCAATAGAAAACACCAGAAAACGCTTGGAACAAAGCGGCGTCTCAGCCGCTGGGGTAACCTTGATCCAAGCGTGTCATGCAAGCTTATCAGAGCATATTCCCGCTGACGCCCTGAAAAAGTGCAAGGCTGCCATATTTAATCTTGGCTACCTGCCAGGCTCAGATAAACAGATCTGCACAATGGCGCGTACAACGATTGCGGCAATCGAAGCATTGCTTGCCGCTTTGGCTACGGGCGGACTCATTGTACTTGTCGTATATCCGGGGCATCCCCAAGGGGAGCTGGAAGCCTCTGAACTGCGTAACTATTGTCAAACTGTTGCGCGCGAGGCTGTAACCGTGGTTATGTATCGAATTTTGAATCATACAAATCAGCCCCCTTTTGTAATTGCGTTAGAGAAAATCATGTGATTGGGAAGCTCTCGTATGGGTGCTTCCAAGCCATGTCAGTCAGACCATGCTACCGACTTAAAACATTTATGACCTTCCCGATCTGCACCATACCCAAGCCTCCCTGCAATCAACCTCAATCCAAAACTAAAAATCGGGTTTCCCGAAAAAGCAACCATATACCGTTTCGACAGCCCACATCCGACGCGCAGCTTTGTCTGCTCTGCTGTTTGCCCGAAATTTATTCGCTCTGCTTTTTGCACGATTGCATATTTGAGAATCCATATAATCATGTTTAGATATAGGTCATATTCATCCCGCTTGTCATAATCCATGCCGCCGAATGTAAAGCTCAAATCTTTGCCGTGGTAGGTTAGAGCAATAAATGCTGCGGGGGTGTTGTTGATAGAGAAAACGAAGATTTCGCCATCGAAATTTCGGAAAAAGTTTGGTTTCAGGGTTTCTAGCGGGTATTTTGAACGGTTGCGCATTTGCAAATACAGATTGTACATCTCTTGTGAAAAATCGTGATTTTGGATTTGCTCAACGCGCAAAGATTCGCCCTTTTGCAAGGCTTTTTTAATGCGTCTGCGATATCCGCTGCGCAGAGTGAGAAGATAATCTTCAAATGATGAAAAATGGTTTTGAAAAATACATGATGGCAGCGTTTCGGCGATGGCTGCGCCTTTGTCAATTGCAGGATGCTCGGGTAGGTTCAGCATCAGAAATATGCCTTTTCTGCGCTTATAATCGGCAATCAGACGCTCCAGATTGCCTGCATACCCCGGACTGTCCACCGAGAGGGGCGGGCCGATTATTGTTATCGGTATGCGCAAATTATAGCGACTAAATGTGAATATATTGAGCTTAATTCGGTATTCTGTGCAGGAATATTCGGGATGTGTCACTACCGAAAACTTTGTATCGCTTGCCTGCTCCAATATACGAAGATTCTCACCGGTCATCCACTTGTTTATATGTATATTATCAGGGATTTGTTTGTGGATAACTCCCTCAAATCTCTTTTTCATATGCTGCGTATCTCCCGTAGATTTCAGGCGCAAAACGCTTTGTTACGCTTTGAGAGGCATGGTTATCGTCCATTATCCAACTGCTGACTATTCGCTTTGTGCGCGGATAGTTGGTTTTTATTTGTTTGCAAGCTTCAGCGAATAAGAGGAATATTACGCCTGTCGCTTGATATTCCGGCAGCACGGCAATCTCCACGACTTTGATTGTGTGTATAGGGTATCGCAGTAACTTATGACGCAGCACGGTTGCGATATTTGCTTTTCCGCCAATAGGCACCAGCTCATTATAGTCGGGATAAAACAGGATAAATCCAATATCCTTGCCGTCTTTGTGGGCGAAAATTATGTTGTGCGGCGACAAAAGCGGTTTTGTCGCGCGGAAAAGTTCCAAATCTTCATCATGTTCGCGCAGATAATAATACCAATGTCCACTGAATATTTGGTTGTTTAGCTGTGTATATGCAGCCATTTCATCGTCAAACTTGCGGAAATCGGCTGTTCTCAACGCAATTCCGCGCTCTTTTTGGCAGACGCGTCGAGATGCTGTGTGAGTATCGCGGTAAATCCTCTCGAAATCCCCGGAGAAACAGGAAAATCCCACTCTTTTGCATCCTTCCCGGAAAAAGCTGTGATAATAGCTGGGATTGCGGCTCTCACCGAATACGGGTACGCTTGAAGGCTCTCCTAAAGAGAATCCCACGGAGTAGTTGCAATGTCCGTCAATGGCAGCGATTATCCGTTTTGCGCCGACATTTCTGCCGAAACGCTCTGCATACTCCATCATCGCGGATACCGCCGCGCCAGTGTTTTCAGCCGCCTCAAAAAACGCCAACATCAATGCGTCGAAATGCTTATGCTTTATTAAAACACATTGGCATACAATCTCGCCACGGTGCTTTATACCAATCATTTTTTGGATTGTATTTCGGAAAAATGCGCCTTTTGGATTACATACAATCGCAAAAATTCCACTCTTGTTATTGATAAAATTTACAGCGCTGCGGTAATGTCGCAGCATGGATTTTTCATATTCAGACGCGCTTACAAACTCAAACAGATCCATTATTCCACCGCGCCTTAAATTATATTTGGGGTTATGCCCCGGCGTATTTGGTATCGGTAATACAGGTTTACATAGCAATAAAAAATACATTTGAGCGGGGATTTCAAGAATCCACGTTTGAAAACAGTGCGCATAAGAATTGAGCGCAACGAGAATACGCGTTTGTACAGGCTCCAATATGCTTCTGTCAGCTCATCCGGCATCATGTTCATCGGGAGGTGGACTGCTTGTGCGCCGCTGTAACTGTATATGTCGTCGTTGATTATGCGGTTTTGCTGTTGCATTTCCACAAAAAAGTCTGTTCCGGGGATAGGTGTAAGGATGTAAAATCGCGGTATCGCGATTTTGTTTCGCACAATGAAATCTGCGGTTTTTTCGATGCTTTCTAAAGTGTCACCGTCCGCCCCTACCACCATTTCGGTTGACAAATCAATCCCTGCCGCCGCAATTTTTGCAAGTTGGCGTTCATAATCAGCAACCTTAGACCATCGTTTATTCATGCTGTCAAGGCTTTGCTGGGAAATGCTTTCCAAGCCGAAGGAGAGCGCCGCGCACCCGCTTTCGGCAACCGCGCGAAGCAGCTCATCGTCGTCAGCAATACGGATTGAGCATTGGGAGAACCATTGCATCCTCAAACTGCTTATCTCTCTACAAAGCTCGCGCATATACGGCTTGTCCGAACAAATATTATCGTCGAGCAGCAGAAATCTTCGATACCCTAACCGCTTGATTTCCTTTATGTCGCGAATTACCTCGTCAATATTACGCTTGATATAGCTGCCCCGATAAAGGCACGAAACCGAGCAGAACGAGCAGGCGTTCGGGCAGCCGCGCCCTGCTTGAACGGGAAGAAAGTTGCCGATTTTTTTTGCGGCAAGCAAGTCATATCGCGGCAATGGATAGGATAGGTTTTTCAGCGGGATTTGATACATCGGCTTTAAGCATCCCGCTGCGTAATCCCGCAGCAGTATAGGGAACGCAACCTCTCCGTCTCCGACAACCACGCTGTCACAGTGTTTTAGGGCTTCATGCGGTACAAGGCTTGCCATATATCCGCCCATAATAACGGTTTTACCTCGGGCTTTGAACTGCTCTGCAATATGTATGCTCCGTATCATGGCATGACCCATTCCCGACACCGCTATGATATCCGCATCAGAATTAAAGTCGACGTCCTCAATGGTTTCCAAGCAGATTTCAAAATCCCAGTCCGGCACAAGTGCTGCCAATATCGCGGGAGCAAGCCCTACAAAATACAGCTGCGACTTTTTAATTAGATTTCCTCTCGCGTCATACGGTGTGGACTGGATAAAATATATCTTCATCTCCGCTCCCCCCGAATGATTTTTGCAAGGTATTGTAGCGTTATTCGCAGCGCTCCGGCAGACAATTTCATCGTGCGCGAAAAACCGTATCGACGGAACATATATGCGGTGTTCTTCGGCGTAACGGTAATTATGTAGTACAGCTTTACGATCTGCCAATAATACTGCCTTACGGTAAACTTGCCGGGTTTTATGACCAAGTGAGCCATATCCCATTTTTCTGCTTGTTCGTATGGTATTAACAAGCGATCTTTATACTTGTCAAAGTTAGCGGTTCCGGGCATTGGGGTAAACGGCTGAAGATTTACGAATATGACGCCTATTTTTTTGAGGAATTGATAAAGCTCGGCAAAATCTCTCTTATCCCAATCAACGCCCAAAATCACGGTTGCGTAGCATTCGATATTATACTTTTGCAATATCCCCACGGCTTTTATGCTGTCAAGGGTCGTTGATCCCTTGTTGTACTTGTCAAGCTCAAGTTGACTTGCTGATTCCAACCCCACAATGACAGCGCTCAAACCGTTTTTTGCAAGCCGCCGGATTATATCCTCGTTCGCCGCAATAAAATCCACCCTGCCGTATACCAAGTACCTTTTGTGGATATTTTGTGATTCCAAATGCTCACAAAACTCCGTTAACCGCTGCCGGTCATAAAGAAAATTATCATCAACGATATAAACTTCCCGCTGCGGAATGGTAAGCAGCTCTCGAATGACATCATCAACTGAACGGGCGGAGTACGGCGCAATCTCCTTGCAAAAGCAAAAATTGCAGTTATATGGGCAGCCGAAAGATGTCTTGATGAGCGCACAACCGGTTTGAAATAAGTAATAATATTTTTTGGCATATCTTTCGGGGAGATTGCGGTCAGGCAGGCGCGGCGTCAAATCAACGCAGCCGACGATTTTGTAAAACTCATCGGCAGAACCGCAAACAAAATCAATATGTGTATCCGAAAAATCTCCCGGACAAACCTCAGCATGGACGCCACCCACGCACACAGTAGCCGCGGGATTGACAGATTTAACAATCCGCGCATAATCTTTCATCACCACGATATGGCTTATGTACCCGGTAATACCAACAATATCGGGAGAATATTTGCGCACAAAATAAGTAAGCGCCGCCCTGCGCTCCAAAATCATATCCAAAATCGTCACAGCATGACCATTGGCACGCAAAACAGCCGCAAGCGTCATCAGTTCAAGCGGCTCACATATCATAACGCTTTGAAGCCCGATGGACGCACCGCAAGGCTTGGGACGGATCAGGAGGATGTTCATGTTAATTTCCTCAGTGCGCAGCCGTAAACTTTAGACGTATAAAGCTGCTTAAGGCAGGAAAACGTCGAAACTGCACTGATGCGATTATAACATAAGCGGCTTGCTTTTGCACTTTATTCTTTTTTATGCTTATGGTTTAGCGCTTTCCGAACCTTGTTCTTACTGTGGTTTGAATTATAAAGGAAAGTCTCCCGTATGTGATGGCATACGGGAGATTATTTCGTGTAAAGACGGGGCGCTCAATCTGTTTTCTTTTTTAAAAAGTTTAGTTTTGCAGTAGCCCATCTGGCGGATTTGACGAGGCAATTACATCATGTCGCTATACGTTTCAATTACAACTTGACCCTCGAATGCGTAGGCTGTTTGGCCAAGAACATTGCGGAAAAAGTCCAATGGGACAAAGGTTACGTCATCCACAAGAATGGGAGCAGCTGAAAGCTCAATCGGAGCCATTCTACCGAAATGCACTTCGGTGCCGCCGATCCAAAGGTGGATTGCCACGCCGATCTGGATGCTTTGCAGATCGGCGTTCATGCTTACATTGTAACCCAAGGCTTCCGCGACTGCGTTAAGCGGAACCATCACTACGCCGCCGGTTTCTGTTTCGTACCAAAACGGAGCGGGCGTACCTTCAAGGATCTCGTTGTTGACCACGATTTCACCATTGAATTCAATCGAACCAAAATCTTCCACGTTAATTTCTCCCGGCAGCGTCATAATGCCAATGTAGCCGTCTTCAGGGCTGATCTCTTGCGGCAACGTCACGGCGGTTTCGAACAAGATTGTGACGCTGATGGGTTTTGTTGGATTGCTTTCATCATAAAGCACGCGGAGATTTCTGCCTTCAAGGACTTCCGCAAGCGTGCGCCCGAACAATACTTCACGCACATTTTTCGTTACGCCTTCATCTTCGTCACCCAAAGGCACATAGCCCTCGAATTGGACTACGGTGTTTTCGGCAATGTGGATTACATGCGCGCCGTCTTCGCTTACCATCGAGAACACATCGCCCGTTTCATTCGACTCTGAAACGTTGAATCGCGCAGTCACACTTGCCGCGTTTTTCGGCGCGAAAATATCTAGTGCAAAAACACTAATCGCGCCTAGAGCTATAATTGCAGCCACCAGTACGATAATAACTACTTTTCTTTTCATTTCACAAGAACCTTCTTTCGATTAGATTTTTTAGTTGCTGCGCCGTTCTTGGCGCTGTAATGTATATCAATAATGTAACCTATTTGCACCGGATAACATTACAGTTGGTGATAAAAAAGTTTTACTTTTTGCGCCTTTTAAAGCTGCACACTGGTTTATACGTTCTTGATTTGGCACAAAAGCATATGCTTGCTATATGATGGGATGGTGTAAGCTATGGATTTAAGCAAAGTCCGCATCGGGTTAGCCCTTTCCGGAGGGGGTATCCGCGCGGCTATTTTTCATCTTGGCGCACTGCAATATCTGGCGGAGGCCGGGCTGTTTGGCAAAATTGCAAGCGTTTCCTCGGTATCGGGCGCCAGCCTGTGCATAGGGGCCATATTTGCCGTAAACGACAACAAGTGGCCCGCTGGTGATGCGTTTCTTCATTCTGTGCGGCCGAAGGTTAGCGGACTGATTCTGCATCATGACATACAAAAATCCGCCTTGCGCCGCCTTCCGATTTCTCCCAACCTTTGGTGGAACAGGGTGGAGCTTATCGCACGGGTGCTGGAAGATAAATGGTGCATCAAAGGCACCTTGCAGGATCTGCCCCAAAAACCATACTGGGAAATCAATTGCACCACATTTGAAACCGGTAAGCGATTCCGCTTTCGCCGGGATTTTATGGGAGACGACACTGTGGGTTATGTACAAACCCCTAAGCTGTTAATTTCTCATATGATAGCGGCTTCTGCCGGTTTTCCCGTGCTGATTGGCCCCTATATACTGAAAACTGAAGGTCTGCGCTGGACAAAGGATAAGTGGGGTAAGGAGGGAAGGGCGTCCGTTGACGAGCAGTATTCCCTCTGGGACGGCGGCGTATACGACAATTTGGGTTTGGAGGCGTTATACAAGATCGGCCGGGGGCTCGACGCGGAAATTGATTTTCTGATTGTTTCAAACGCTTCAGCGCATATATCCCATAAAGAACGCAGGGGCAATGTGTCCTTATCCAACATGATACGCCTGTTGGATATTTCAATGTCACAAGTAAATTCCCTTCGCACCCGGCAAGTTTGCTCGTCGGTTATGTCGAAAGGCAGGGGAATGTATCTGAAAATTGGCAATTCCGCTGAAGACGTCGCTAGGGAATTTGGCATACCACCGGAAAACGCCAAGGCGATTGTAAAGAAATGCCTTTCACAAAAGGATGTGGCTATTGTTCGAGATTATGCGACTACCCTGAATACGCCGTCGCTGGAAAACTTTGAGCGTATTTTCCGCCATGGATATGAAAACGCAAAGTGTGTACATATATTTGGAGAGATGATGCGACAAACGATTTTAAATCCATAAAGACTAATCTGACGATTATATGAATACGGGCGGGACAAGCTTTATAATATTCAATTGGTTTTGGATACAACCCCGTTATCCAAGTAATTGGTGCGGAGCGTTTTCTGCGCTTATGTCCACATACTATTAAACATATCGACACGCTTCGTGTTATAATATTTTTTATCCATGTCGCATTTTGCAAATCTCATTCGTATATGCAGTGAGGGGAGTGACGCCAGTGAACAATAAATCCCATCAGCAGATGGAGAAAATCGTAAAGCGGTACCAAGATAAGTTATTTCGGACTGCCATCGCCATTATGGGCAGCAAAGCAGACGCTGAAGATATCATACAAGAAGCTTTCATCAGGCTTTTTGAGAAGAACCCCAACTTTGAATCTATAGGGCACGAAACCGCCTGGCTAGTACGAGTGACCGTGAATCTCTGCAAAAGCCGCCTGCGTTCCCATTGGTGGAAGAAGACTGAACCGCTTTTAGACGACTATCCCACGAAAACTGACGAGCAGCAAAATCTAATGGAAACAGTTCTGTCGCTTCCCGCGAAGTACAGGATAGTGATTCACTTGTTTTATTATGAGGGGTGCTCGACAAAAGAAATAGCGGATATTATCGGGCTGAATGAGTCCACGGTCAGACAGCAGCTCACACGCGCCCGCCGTATGCTTAAAGATTATCTGGAGGGGGAGCAGGCATGAAAGTCTACAAAGATTATATGGACAACATAACTGTGTCAGCAGAGCTGCACGAAAAAATTATGAAGCGCGCAACACAAAACCCGGCTCCGATTAATAGCAACCGATTTACAATCCGCTATGCGGGATTAGCGGCATGTGCAATAGCTTTGTTAGTTAGCGCTTGGCTTCTCCTGCCCGGATTGTGGGATAATCGTAGCGGAATAAGTGTTCTTCCATCTGAACCGGTTACCCCTGCTCCCACGTTCCAATTGTATGCTCTGACTTTTAATACCGCTGAAAATATGATGTCCGCCAGATTAGACCGCCGACTTGATTTTTGGCATGAGCTTACCGATGCGCAGTTTGCCGCAGTATTCCCCACGCTCAACGAATCTCTTTCAGCACGAGCGCTTTATCTTAGCGACGGCACGCTGATTGAGGTTGTAGTATTCGGAACGCTTGGGACTGAGTATCATCTGCAAATTAGGCTTGCGGAGGAAATAGTCGTTCAAACTGTGCTAATCATACCCGAGGAACCGCCAAGGCTCTCTTATGTTCGCGGAATCCCTGTCACGGTTTTTATGAGCGGCGAGAGCCATTCTATGTACTTTCAAGCGGAATTTAAGCTGGATAATATCGCATATCATATCAGTCTGGTTGACAGTGTAGAAGCAGGGCAGGCGCTGCTAACCGAGCTCGTCAACAAAGTCATAATTGGCGGCGCAGCTGACCTTAGCGGTTTCGCAGACCCAATCATCCCGGAACTGCGCAATGAGCAACTAACACTCAGCGAAGCCCGCTTAGACCCTGGCTTCGGCGCGTTCATACCCGCAAATATCCCGCCTCAGTTTGGTTTTGAATCCGCAATTAGATTCATCAATCAGGACAACAACAGCCTTTTTGTGCTTTGGAGCGCTGATTTGAACACGATTCGATGGGAGGTCTCGAAGCCCACGGATTTTCACTTGGACCATATTGTGTTAGCCAGTGAGCGTGAAAAGTTTGATATGTCGCTGTACTCGATACCACTTTTCGATTCTATTCCGGAGGAATTATGGCAGTATGTGCAAAACCCCGTATTCCATGCGGATGAGATAACACTTGATATTGTGCGGGCGCGATTGTATTCGGTAAGCAGGGATAGGGGTGGCACTCCAGATTGGCGGATAATGAATTTCAGCGTCTTATATGACGATGTTGTTGTCAGTGTAAGCGCCGGAGGCGTGACGCCTGAGCAGGTCTGGGAGATGATTGACGGATTGGTAGAATAGTCCGTTTGCACTTTTCATATAGCCGAACACCCGCCAAGTATGGCGGGTGTTCTCAGCATTTTCGATAACAATTCTGTGGTAGTTTTATTGTATCTGCCCCCGGGCTATGCCTATGGCTCAAAAAAGCATTTGGTGCAAAACCGCCTCAAAAACGTCACCCTTCACTTTCGACAGATTCTGTGATAAAATACCTGGAGAGGATTTCTGTTGAAGGAAAGGGGCAGGTTATGAGCGGCTTTTACGATACATTACTGGAGCTTTTACAGCAGGATAACCGCTTTTTCACGGAGGATGGAACGCTCCTGCGTAATAAAGTCTATGAATCAGCAATGAATATGGATGAAAATTTAATCCGGCTGCTCCTTTCAAGCGTCGTCGCTAAAGCCTTGTATTTCAAAGAGGTGGACGGCGTTCTCGTTTTTGATAAAGTCGGATTCGGCTGGGCGGTCAACAACCGTCAATTTCTGCCCGACAGCTACACGCGCTTCAAGAACCGTATCGGCTTGACCGATGCTCACGGCGATCTGATTTCCGCATCCAATGATGTGGTGCTTTCTTTCCCATACAAAGACTGCGTGCTCGTTGGCGGGCAGACAAAAGAAGATCAAAAGCGCAACGAGATTTTTTTCAACGCCACACTTGCCCCCGATGAAGTGGACAGGCTGCTCTATCCAAAGGTGTTTACCGGGGCAAAGCGACATACCGCTGACGGCATAGAAGAAGGAATTACTTTCACTGATAGTGATAACCTTATTATTAAAGGTAACAATCTGCTCGCCATTGCTTCCCTTTTAAAGAGATACGAAGGCAAAATAAAGTGTATCTATATTGATCCGCCTTACAATACACAGGGAGACGCAAGTACATTCGAATATAATAATACTTTCAATCATTCAACCTGGCTAACATTTATGAAGAATAGGCTCGAAATAGCCAAAAGGCTCCTTACGCCCGACGGCGTGGTTGCTATTGCCATTGACGATGAAGAACAGGCATATCTTGCCGTGTTGTGCAACGAGATATTTGGACTTGAAAACCGGATGGGTACGTTGGTTGTCCAAATCAAGCCAAGCGGCCGCACACTAGACACCTATCTTTCCACAAGCCACGAGTATGTGCTTTTTTATTCGAAGCAACCCAATCGCCCACAGATAAATTTTTTCGAATTGGACGAGGCGCAACGTGCACAATACAAGCATATTGACGAGAGCGGCCAAGCCTATAAATGGCGTGATTTTTTGAGGACAGGCGGATATTCCACTCCAGAAGAACGGCCAAATTCTTGCTATCCTATTTATTACAATCCGAAGACAGGCGAAATTGATATATCGCCTCATACAACAGGTTTCGTAGAAATTATGCCCGAAGACAGCGAAGGTAAAATGCGTGTTTGGCGCAAAACGAAGCCTTCGCTAATGGAGCATGTTTCGAAAGATGAAATAAAAATTGACGATGTAAATGGCAAGTGGAAGGTTCGGATAATTGACCGCGTGAAGTTCGGCATCCGTCCAAAATCGGTGTGGGTGGATGCGAAATATGACGCGTCTGTGCACGGGACTAAGCTGCTGAAAAGCATGATGGATGGCGAGAAACTGTTCAACAACCCAAAGTCGTTGTATGCGGTGATTGATGTGCTGAAAATGTTTACTGAAGATGACGACATTATTTTGGACTTCTTCGGCGGCAGCGGCACTACCGCTCACGCTGTAATGGAATTGAACAAAACTGACGGCGGAAACCGGCAATTTATTCTTTGCGAGCAAATGGATTACATTAAACCTGTAACGGTAAAACGCATTGAAATGGTAATAAAAGACTCAAACGGTTCGTTTGTCTACTGCGAACTGGCGAAGTTAAACCAACGCTTTATGGATGATGTGGCTATGGCAGAAACGGATGCAGAATTGATCGCTTTGTTGGAGCAAATACTTTCCAATGGCTTCATCAGCAGTAAAGTCAACCCCGCAATGGTTTGCGAAGCCGCCGCTGATTTCGGGGCGCTATCTATCGAGGATAAAAAGCGTTTCATCGTAGAATTGCTCGACAAAAATATGCTCTATGTTAATCTCTCTGACCTTGATGACGATGATTATGCCATAAGCAATACAGATAAGGCTTTCACCCGAAGCTTTTACGGATTGGAGGGGTAAGCTATGTTCCTGTTTGAAAAAATCAATACCCTCCGTGAAGCTGGAACGGGATATGCCGAATTGCCGCAGGTTATAACCGACAATCTCAATCCGGCGTTTGAATTGCGTCCATATCAGGAGTACGCTTTTCGTAATTTCATTACATATTACGAGAACGATAAATTGCGCCAAAATCCCACGCAGGTATTATTTCATATGGCAACGGGCAGCGGCAAGACACTCATTATGGCGGGGCTGATAATGTATCTTTATCAGCGCGGATACCGCAACTTCATCTTTTTCGTGAATCTTGATAATATCGTAAAAAAGACGATGGATAATTTTCTAAATGCGGCCTCTGCAAAGTATCTGTTTGCGGATGAAATTATCATTGATGGCGAAGTGGTGCGTATTAGTGAAGTGAGTAACTTTCAAGGCGCAAGCCCGGACACCATCAATATTTGCTTTACTACAACGCAGGGGCTTCATATGGATATGTGGTATCCGAAAGAAAATTCGCCTTCCTTCGAGGACTTCAATGATACTAAGACAGTGTTGATTGCCGACGAAGCGCATCACCTCAATGTTGATACACGGCGCGGCAAACTTAATGCAGAGGAAGAAGAATCACACAAAAGCTGGGAAACAACGGTGCGCCGGATATTTGAAGCGAACCGCGATAATATACTACTTGAATTTACAGCAACCTGTGACTTGAAAAATCCATTTGTCCTAATTGATTACGAAAGTAAAATCATCTTCAATTACCCGCTCCGTGTATTCCGCGAAGAAAAGTATTCAAAGCAGATACGGGCAATCAGAGCCGATATTGGCTATGATGACCGTATGCTGATGGCTTTGATGTTCAGTCAGTACCGCCTGAAAGTGTATCAAGACCATCGGCTGTATATCAAGCCTGTAATTCTGTTCAAATCAAGGACAATTGCCGACAGCAAAGCGTTTGAGCTGCGTTTTTACGACTTGGTGCGGACGCTCACAGGCGAGCCATTACAGCGCATTGTTGAAGCGTCCCCGCTTGCTGAAGTTAAGAGCATGGCAAATTATTACGCATCAAAAGGTATCGACTACGAAAAGCTGGCGCAGGAATTGCGCGAAGATTTTAATTCAAACCGCTGCATTTCTGTCAACAGTAAAGAAGAAGCCGGAGATACACAGATAATATTGAACACGCTTGAAAGCAGAGATAATCCGTACAGGGCTATTTTTGCGGTAGATAAACTCAACGAGGGTTGGGACGTCTTAAACCTTTTTGACATTGTGCGCCTGTATGAAACACGCGATGCCAAAAGCGGCAAGCCTGGCGCAAACACAATTTCTGAGGCGCAGCTTATCGGGCGAGGGGCGCGATATTGCCCGTTTGTTATCGAAGAAGGCGACGAAAAGTATAAGCGTAAATATGACAATGACATCGACAACCCGCTCCGTGTCTGCGAGGAGTTGTATTACCATTGTCAATATGAAAGCCGCTATTTCGATGAACTTAACAAGGCATTGATTGCCACGGGCATCATGCCAGATAGTCAGACCGAAGTGCGGTATGTGATTAAGGATTCCTTTAAGCAAGATCCGTTGTATCAGACAGGCATAGTATTTATGAACAGACGCGAAGTAGTTAGCCGTAAAAGCGTGATGGAACTATTGCCGTCAATTCGTGACAGAGAATATACCGTGCAAGTAAACACCGGCAAAACCGTAATGGACACAGCGATGACAGATACTATCTCAAACACGACGATTAAAACGTATACGCACAGAACGACCATCGGGCAAATAGCAGCATATAACTATTCAATTGTCCATAGCGCGCTCCGGCGCATTGACGTTTTCAAGTTTAATGTTCTGCGTGGATATTTCCCAAACTTGAAATCATTGCGGGAGTTTATCACGGCTACCGCCTACCTTAGCGGTGTGAAGATACTTATTGAAAGCCGCGACGAAAATCCAACGCCGGAAACCTTTTTTAGAGCCTGCATAAATGTTTTGACAAAGATCGGCGGCGAGATTTCGACTATAAAAGAAACTTACGAGGGAACGTTAGAGTTTACGGGTAAAAAGTTCAGCGAGGTTTTCCGTGACAAAACGCTGCACATTACCAACCCCGACGATAAAGGCGTGGGTATTTCGCAGAATGCTCCGACAATTTGCTCCGATTGGAAGATTGACCTTGAAGTTGCGGATTGGTTTGTATTCAATGATAATTACGGGACAACAGAGGAAAAAGCGTTTGTGGCGCATTTTTCTACCTATGTAGAACAGTTGAAACGCGAATTTGAGCAAGTTTACCTTGTTCGCAATGAGCGTCAGCTTATTTTGTATTCTTTTGACGGCGGAGAGCGTTTTGAGCCGGACTATTTGCTGTTCCTGCGCAAGCCGAGCAGTACGGGATTTGAGCAATATCAAATTTTCGTTGAACCAAAAGGCAATCACTTGATAACAGACGAAAAATGGAAAGAGGATTTTCTGCTCCAAATAGAGAGCCGTGGGATACCCACAAAAACCTTTGCCGACGATGTCGATTACCATATTTGGGGCTTCCCGTTCTTCAATAAGGCAAACAAGATGCCCGAGATTACAAGGGCGT
>Ga0123355_10003485_pt1 | contig 22561 bp, 20 predicted proteins | sample TergutEmb28metaG_3_FD_89872 | JGI IMG/M metagenome (GOLD analysis project Ga0123355, IMG submission 89872) | Embiratermes neotenicus P1 segment gut microbial communities from Petit-Saut dam, French Guiana - Emb289 P1 | ecosystem: Host-associated > Arthropoda: Insects > Digestive system > Gut ... | reverse complement strand
GTCCGGCCCGGGCGGCGGCGACTACGTGCCGGTCGTCGGGGTCGGGCAGGTGGATGGTGGCTACGAGTTCTTCCCAACCGTTGACGAGGGCGTCGGGGAAAGTAATCCTCATCTGCCGAAACAAGCGGGTCAGGTAGGCGTCTATCTCTTCGGGCGACGCGTTGCGCTTGGCGAGCAGCAGCCGGAGGGTCCGGTCAAGTTCGGCGAGGATCTCTGAACTCCATAGCGGCCGGTAGGCGCCGGTGCTGGCGACTTCCAGCAGCACGTCACGCGCCCGGCTCGGGACCAGGACGCAGGTGTCGAGAAGCGCGGCCGTCACGTTTCGGGCTTCTTCCGGGCGGCCTTCAGAGCGGCTTTAACATCGTCGGGATCGGTCTCGTAGAGGCCGAGGCGCTCGGTGTCGGCGACCATGTCGGCCAGCGCGAGCTCGGCCGCGCTGCGCTGCCGCCTGCGGTACTCCAGCAGATCATCGAGGCGGACCCTGCGATGGCGGCTCGGTTTCTCGAAGGGGATAGCGCCGGTCTCCAGCAGCCGCACGAGGGTTGTCCGGGAGATGCGCAGCAGGTCGGCGGCCTCCTGGGTGGACAGCAGCAGATGATGGGGGGCGACAGTAACGGCGAGGCCGGCCTTCATCGCGGCGGCGACCTGCAGGAGCACCTCGAACATCGGCTCAGGAAGCTCGACGCTCCGGCCGTCGGGCCCGGTCAGCCGTGGCCGGGACTCGGCCGTCTCCCGGCCACGGTCCCGCAGGGCGCTGAGGAAGTCGATGATCTCGGCAGTACCTTCGCCTGGCAGGTAGGTCTCGTCCTGCAGGGGCTGGTTCGGTGCTGGCGGTGCCATGATCCATCCTTTGATCGATACGATCACATCGATCGTTTTGATCGATTCTAGCGTGATCGCCGGGTGAGGGGCGATCACGTTAGCCGCCTGACCGCGGCCGGCGTTCAGGGGGGCAGGAACACTGCCTGCTAGAACACCTCGCCCTCGCCGCTGGGCGAAGAAGCGAAAAGACTTTCCTGTGCAGTGTCTCTTGTGGCGACCGCTATTCCGACATATCCGCAATTATCATCCTGAAAGAGCAGAAATGCGGCTCGCGCAAGATCAAATACCGGCCTTTGGTGGCAAGGGTCTGACGATCTCCTAACGCGAACGCATTTGCGTGGGTCTGTTAATAATCTGTTGACCGTGTCAATTGGCACCTGCGTGTACACGTGAACGGCACATCCCTGGAGCGGGCTCAGCACACCAGGAGGAGCAGAACGTGGATCACCTAAGGACCGCGAAGCATTCAGCAGTCGCGGCCACCATACTGGTGCTGGCGGGCGCGGGAACCCTGTTGTCCGCCGCGGTCGCAGCCGCAGCACCCGCGCCTGCATGGTCGTCTGCTCAGGTCAACTACCGTTGCAGCCTCAGCGCATTCGGACAAGGCATCGCACCGCTGGAAATCAGCACTACGGTCAGCGCCCCGGGTTACGTGGCGACGGGCACCCCGCAGACCGTCAAGTTCATGACCGCTGCCGTCCCGGTGCCCGCTGCGGTCGCTTCTCAGCTAGGGCAGGTCAGTTCCATCGGTGTATCTGGGGACTTCCAGGTCACCTGGGCTTCCGGCGCTGGCACGGGTTGGACCGGCCAGGCCGCCTTGGCGGGGAAGGTTTCCATCGTGACCGGGCCTGGAGGCCGGACCGAAATCCCGTCGGTGACCGCGACCGGAGCGGTCACTGCGAAGGCTGCGGGCTCGTGGTACGTCGCGGCGCCCGAGTTCTTCAAGGTACAGATAACGCGCGGCGCCACCCAGTTGGCCTCGTTGACCTGCCACTTGGTCAAACCCGGCAAGATCAAGGTGGTAGCGACCGGTGGCGGGGGCGCCACGGCTTCGCCGAGTGCCTCAGCGTCGCCGACCGCCTCCGGCGGTGCCGGTGTCACCCCTTCGCCGAGCGCTTCGGTGCAGGGCACTGGCATGGCGGCCGCTACTCCCACCGCGACCACGGCAGTCGGCGCACCGAACACGGGCGCTGGCGGCAGCCTGCACTCCAGCGTTGACGTCGGGCTGGCCGCAGGAGGTGCTGCCCTCGTCCTCGGCGGCTCGGGGTTCGGCCTGCTGACACTGCGTCGGCGGGGCCGTTCGGCTCTCTAGGGATCCAAAGGGGAGGCGGCTCTGCAGGAGAATCCGCGGACGCTGGCGTGGTGGTTGCATGCGGCCATGCCAGCGCTCGGCGGGCTAGCTAGGCGTGCATTACCGAAGGGAGACCAAGGCGCGTGGACTTCGACCCCCACGATCGGCATCGCCCGGCCTACGACAGCATGCTGCGGGACCTCGAGTTTCAGGGCAACCGGGTCAGCAGGCGCAAATTCCGGCGGACGCGGCGCTCCCCCGCGAAGCGCCTTGCCGGGCTAGCCCTGAGCGCAGCGATGGTTGCGGCCGGAGCGTTCGCGATCCATGTCGCGCTCGACGGCGGCCCGGGAAACCAGATGACCGGCGGGGCAACTCAGATACCGTCTTCGGTGCTGGGGTCCGCCCCCAGGCTGGCGTCGCTCCCGACGGCAGCGCCGCTGTCGCCCTCGCAGCCATTGCGGATCGAGATTCCAGCGCTCGATGTGAACGCCCCCGTCATGCGGCTCGGCCAGGACCCGGACGGCGCGGTCCAGGTCCCGCCGCTCGGCAACCACAACCTGGCGGGCTGGTATGACCGGACCGTCCTGCCTGGCCAGGATGGCACCTCGGTCATCCTCGGGCACGTCGATAACTTCACCGGTCCCTCTGTGTTCTTCTACATCAAGACGTTGCGCCCGGGGGACATCCTCAAGGTGGTCCGCGCGGACGGCAAAACGGCAGAATTCTCCGTGGACGGCGTACAGAGAGTTGCGAAGGTGACGTTTCCCTCCCAGGCCATCTACGGCAACACGCGCTATCCGGGACTGCGGCTGATCACCTGCGGCGGCCCGTTCGACAGCTCGACCAGGCAGTATGTAGACAACATCATCGTGTACTCGCACCTGATCAATTGATTACGTCAAGGTAATACTCGTGGCCTGAAACTGCCGAGGCTTAAGAGACCTCGTTTGTGGCTGAGCCTGGCAACTTTCTGTACGATCTCGTTCGGTTCTGCTTTCAAAAGCGAGACGCTAATGCCGGGACGGATGTGGCGGGCGAGACGAACGTACATAGCGGCCCCCTCCGTCGGCGCCTCCATCGACCGACTTGGCACGAAGATCATCGGACAATTAGTCCCATTACTCGCTATATGGCTAAAGGCATGCGAATATGCGCGCATGGGGAGCACGCAGAGTCGTTCGAAGGCGGTGACCATCGCCATCGGCATCGCCGTCGCCTTGGTGTGCGTAATCGCCCTCGCGGACGCGTTCCATCGGCAACTGGACAAGGGCTGGGCCTGGTACGGGGCAATCTTTACCGTGTTCGCTCCTGTACTCACCTTCCTGGGGTTCCTGATTGCCCACCGACGGGGCATTTTCCGGTTTCTGAAGGAGCAGCCACCGACAACCGAGGAACTCAACGAGGCGCGGAAAAATCTGCATTCGGCTCTGAGCGCAGCGTGGAGTGAAGACGTCTCGGAGGTGTATGAGGACCGGCCGATGCGAGTCCGTTTCGGGCCATGGAAGCCCGAAACTGGTGAAAGCCAAGCGGGGGTCGGCGACTTCACGTCTGTCGCGAAGGATTTCGCCGAGGAGCCGCGGTACCGGCGGGTGATTCTCGGCGAGGCGGGCGCAGGCAAGTCCGTGCTCGTCGGTGAACTGCAGCGGAAGCTGATTGAGGTGCCAAGCCCAGGCGACCCGCTGCCGGTGATTATGCCGGCAGCCTCCTGGCTTCCTGAAAAGCATTCCTTGCTTGAGTGGGTGGCCAGGCGCCTCGCGAGGGACTATGGCTGGCTGCCTGTTTCGCACGCCCGGGCACTGGTGGCGCGCGGCTTGGTCCTGCCAATCCTCGACGGGCTTGACGAGTTGTCCCCGACCCGGTACAGCCAGGCGATCCGGCGGATCAACAAGCACCATGTCTACCGGCCACTGATCGTAACCAGCCGGGAGGGGGAGTTCCTCGAGGCGATCGTGCAGAACCGCCCCGGAGTCAAGGGCTGCCCCGTCATCGAGGTCCAGCCACTGCTCCGGGAAGACGTAAAGACTTACCTCACAGACACGCCGACCGGGTGGGCTGAGGTGCTCGACCCGCTTGACGATGGCGCCCCGCTGGTGACTCTGCTGTCGAACCCGCTCATGCTGTACTTGGCCCGGGTCGAGTATGAGGACAAGGACCCGCACGAACTAACCCAATTCAGCGGGGAGCAGCAGATTCGTCAGCATCTGCTGAGCCAGTTCGTGCCTACCGTCTACGCCCGGAAAGACGGCCTGTTTAGCTGTAGTCCGCGGCAGGCGGAGCGATGGCTTGGTCACCTGTCGTCTGAGGCGTACGCCGAGCACCGGACCAGCGGAGGGGAATCCCCTGACGCAGCGGCCGCAAGCAGGTCGGTGCCACTGCTGGCCTGGTGGGATTTCGACGCAGGCGTAGGCGCGTGGCGGCGCGTTGGCATCGCAATCCGTGGTGCGGCGCAAACCGCCTTGTCGTTCTTCCTGCTGGTCTGGGTGCTGAAGCGGAGTGGAGACTGGAGGGACGGTCACTACACAGGACCGGTCGACTTCAGCAAGCTCTTGCTTGGCGGTCCGGTCGGGCGTCTTATCAGACCAACCCTGCAGACCCTGACCGGCGCCGCCGAGAAGGGGTTCGGCATCAACTTCATCCACGGGTGGCACGACTTGACCATCGGAGTCGGGTGGCTCGTCGTTAAGCTCCCCTTCACCATCGCGGCCGTGGCCGCCCTCGTGGCTATCGCGGCGGTGCGTGCGCAGGCCCGGCCAAAGGTGCCGGTTCGGCTGCGGCTGCGGGCTCGCAGAACTGTCGGCTTCGCAGCGCGAGCGTTCGCCGGTCGCTTCGTCATTGCCGGTCTAGTTGCTCTGGGGCTGCTTTGGCTCGCCAAGTGGCCGGTCAGTGCCGAGGCTTTCTACAAGCTGAGAGCCACCTGGATCGCACTGCTCGCCTTCTCACTGTTCGGCCTCAGCGAGATCCCTGCGACTCTCCTGGCGCGCAGCGACACCTCTAGCGGCCTCAGTCCCGAGGCATCGCTCCGGCTCGACCGGGAAGCTGACGCCTTCGCGACGTTTGCGCGATGGGGTGCCAATATCGCCGCTGCGTGGCTGCTGTGCGGCCCGGCCATCACCGACGCTTACGCCGCATACGCGGTCGGGATGACCATCATCGCGGTATTGCTAGGCGGCCAGAGTGGACTCGCGTCTCGCCAGTACACCGACGCGCACCTGTGGCTCGTCGTGCTGGGACGGGCCCCGTGGCGCACGATGGCCTTCCTCAAGGACGCTAGTGACCGAGGAGTCTTGCGCCAGGTTGGCGCGGCCTACCGGTTCCGGGACGTGCGCCTGCTCGATGAGGTTTCCGACTGGCGGAAGCGGCCCAGTGCCGTCTCCGTGTGGTCGAGTCAACTGCGCGCCGGTGCACTCGATGAGCTGGCCCCTGCGGGACTGTCGGTGGCCAGCAAGCCCGCCTGGCTTCAGCGAGAGCTCGAGCGCGTTACGACGATGGCACGCGCTCGCGGCGGCACGTTCCCGCCGGACCTGATCACTGCATTGAACGGTTTTGCCGACGGTCTTTCCCGGTTGGGCTTTGACCAGGCGTGGCCGCTAGTCGAGGAGCTGATCAACACCTACGACGAGCTGGCGTCGGCCAGCCCGGAGGTGTTCCGGCGCGGCGAACTGAAGGCCATGGATACCTTCAGCCGGGAAGGGCAGTGGTCCGGCTTGGCGCGCACGGTGCAAACGACAACGACTTCCTTCCACAAGCTGGCCGCTGCCGATCCGGAAGCACACCTGGCGGGACTTATCGCGGCGGTGCCGCAGTACGCCTACTGCCTAACCGAGCTGCGGCACAACCAGGAGGCGCTGCTCCTGCTGCGAGAGATGGTAAATACCACTCGCCGTAAAGCAGAAGCTGCTCCGGATACCTTCGAGGTGGTCTATTCAGACGCGCTCGATGTCCTGGCAACAGGGCTGCGGGAGCTGGGAAGTGAATCCGTCAGCACTAACGCCGATGGGCAGACGGACAACGAGGTGCTCAGGACGCAGCGCACGGCCGTCGACGTCGGGCGGTCGCTGGCCGCGCGCTATCCGGATAGGTATCTCGCCCGCCTGGGCAGCGCCCTTGCGATCCTGGCGTCGGATCTCCGGCAACTCCGTCGCTACGACGAGGAGCATGCAGCCATCCTGGAGACGCTCGACAGCTGCCGTCGGCGGGCCGAGCTGGTGGCCACAATACGAAGGAACATCGTGGTCGGGTTGCCGGCAGACCTGATGCAGTCACTGGACGGATCCGTCCGGTCGCGCTGGCTGGCTGCCCGCGCCAAGCGCGGGCCGGACAGCCTGTGGTCCGCCAGCGCGCAGCAAGCAGTCGTCCGGGCCATGGCTACGGCGGGCAGCGTAGCCCCCGATGCGCTCCCCGGCCTCTCCGAGGCGCTGCGCGGCCTGGCCGGCGAATTGTTTGCCGCGACTAGGTGGCGCGAAGCCCGGACGCTCGACTCGGCAGCCGATGCCATTCGAGGACAGTTCATGCTGAAAACTAGCCTCCCGGAAGAAGATTCACCCGGCGCGCGGCTCGAATTGACCGCCTGCCTGGCGTGGCGGCTCTGGGAGCTTGGATCGCAGGCCAGTGCTCTCACGGCCGTCAGGGACGGGCGCGATCTGGCGCCGCGATACCGTGGCGGCACTCAGTCGCGGTTGCTGGCGCATGCCACCTTCGCCTTGTGCAGTATCAGATTCTGGCTGTACAAGAGCCTGGCCGACAAGCGAAACCCGCAGCCCGATGAATTTGTCCAATACGGTGCTGACCTCGAACGGGCGGCTTTCCGATGCGTGGTGGCAGGCGTGAACCGGGTAGCGCGACTCGCCATGATCCAAGCGGAATACGCACAGAGCAAAGCGGTGGCCGCGTACCAGGCGGTGAGCAGCCCCCTGCTGGGGCAAGCGGAGACGACGCTTGAGCGGCTAAAGGCCGCCGGGGAGGCAATCGAGGTAGCGCAGCGCCACGGGCTAGCCGGGGTTGTACCCGCGCCCGAGTATTCCCTCGCCACCACGTCGGATCCTATCGACGGGGTATCCGCTGACGAGTAAGGGCTCGTCAGCGCTCTGCGGGGACTGTGGTGGAGCGGACATCGGATGACTCCGCGAGTTCTCTGTGATGACAGCTGCGGAGGGGGCCGGCGACAGCTGCTCATGGGTAGCCGCCGCGGAACGGCCGGGGTCCCGTCCATGGCCGCGCAGGTCGGTTACCCGATGACGCGGCACATGGAGCGGGACCCGGCGGGAGCCGTTGTGCGTCAGTGTGTTCTGGTAGCTGCCTCCGGGGCGGTGGCGACCGCAGCTGGCTCGTGGTCGATAGCCGCTACGTTCCCGGCTGCATTGTTCACCATGTGGACGCTGTGGATGGTGCCGAAGTCGTAGGCGGTCTCGGCATGCTCGGTCAGGTCGATGCCGGTGACCTCGTCCTCCTCGGAGATCCGGAAGCCTATGGTCTTGTCGATGATCTTGCCGAGAATCCAGGCGACGGCGAAGGAGTACAGGCCGACCGCGACCGGGCCGAGTACCTGTACGCCGAGCTGCTCGATGCCGCCGCCGTAGAACAGGCCCTTACGCTGCGCGCCGGCGATCGGGTAGGCGGCGAGGAATCCGAGCGAGATTGCCCCGAACGCGCCGCCGACTAGGTGCACGCCCACCACGTCGAGCGAGTCGTCGAAACCGAGCTTGTGCTTCAGCCCGATCGCGTAGCAGCAAATTCCGCCCGCCAGCAGGCCGAGCACGATGGCCGCCCAGGGAGCGATGAACGCGCAGGCGGGGGTGATCGCGACCAGCCCGGCGACGGCGCCTGAGGCGACTCCCAGCGAGGTGGGCTTGCCGTCCCGGAACCGCTCCACTAGCAGCCAGCCGCCTGCAGCGGCCGCGGTTGCGACCTGGGTGTTCATGAACGCGAGGGCGGCGGTCTGGTCCGCTGCCAGCTCCGAGCCTGCGTTGAAGCCGAACCAGCCGAACCAGAGCAGGCCCGCGCCGAGTAGCACTAGCGGGAGGTTGTGCGGGCGCATCGGGTCCTTGCCCCAGCCCCGTCGCTTGCCGAGGACGAGGGCGAGCGCGAGGCCGGCCGAGCCAGCGTTGACGTGCACGACCGTTCCGCCGGCGAAGTCCTCGATCCCGAGGCTGCTGAGCCAGCCGCCACCCCACACCCAGTGGGCGACCGGGAAGTAGACCAGCGTCGCCCACCCGACGGTGAACAGCGCCCAGGCGCCGAACTTGGTCCGGTCGGCAATCGCACCGCTGATCAGCGCGACCGTGATGACGGCGAAGGTGAGCTGAAAGGCGGAGAACACGAGATCGGGGATCCCCGCCACCCGGGAGGCGTCGTTCACCAGCCCTCGCTCACCGAGGTATTCGAAGCCGCCGATGAAAGCGTCGCCCTTCCCGAAGGACAGCGAGTCCCCGTACAGGACCCACGCGAGCGTGACCGTGATGATGGCGATCCACGACATCATCATCATGTTCAGGGTGCTCTTAGCCCGGGTCATTCCGCCGTAGAAGAAGGCCAGGCCGGGGGTCATCAGCAGCACGAGCGCGGTACTTACGAGCATCCACGCGGTAGAGCCAGTATCAATCTTCACTCGGGTCTCCCTTGTCTTCCTCCATCACAGGATGACGAGTGTCGATTTCTTCGGAACTTCTCGGACATTTCGTCCGCGTTAAACAGTGCTTCCACCTGGTTTCGATCATGTTTCGAATGCAGTGTTGGCTGCTTGCCGGTCGGGCGCCCGCAAACCGCGCCATTCCCGACCAAATGACACGTCATCGTTCCGTTGACCCACGGCGGTGCACGATATACCGTATGCCATACTTCACGTATGACATCTGATATGGCGGACAGCGTGCACGCACTCGAACCGATTGACGTCAAGCCGGAACTGCTTGCCGACATCGTGTTCGGCATCGTGAGGGACGCGATCGTGCGGAAGGACCTGCCACCCGGCAGTCGGATCTCCGAGGCACGACTCGCGGCCCAGCTCAACGTCAGTAAGACGCCAGCACGTGAAGCGCTGCTTCGGCTTGAGGACATCGGACTAGTTGTCTCGGACGGAAACCGAGGCACTCGTGTTGTCGAGCCCTCAGCCGAAAGCGTCCAGCATGCCTTCGAGGTCCGCCTGGCCCTGGAGGGCTTCACGGCGCGGCAGGCTGCCGCGTCCTCCCGATCCGACGATCACGCGCTGCTCCGCGACCTGGCCGAGCAGTCCCTACGGCTCGCGGAAGCCGGCGACGGCGCCGGCTTCCGCGAGCTAGATCAGAAACTGCACGGAGCTATCGCCGACGCGACCGGCAATGAACTGCTGAGCAGGCTGGCGAGCAACGCGTACACGCTGGTCTGGGCCCTGCGCCAGCGCGACACCCCCTCGATCGGCTATCAAGTCGGCTGCGCGCAGGAACACCTGCGGATCGTCGACGCCATCGCCGCTCGCGACGCGACCAGGGCGGAGGCCGAGATGACGAGTCACATCGACAAGTCTCGCCGGTTCGTCCTGGCCTTCTATGAGAACGGCCGGGTGAAAACCGGCTAACCCCCACAATCCGGAAGGAGGCCGCCGGGTGAGCGACGGTGGTCCCCCCACGTCCATCGCAGTACTGGGCGGCGATGCCCGCGAAGTCATCATGGCCGACCTGCTGTCCAAGGATGGCTTCGACGTCAGTACGTACGGTCTCGGGTCGGCAGCTTGCCAGTCCCTTGGCCCAGAGGAACGCCTGGCCGGTGTCGCCGGGCTAGAGGCGACTTCGGCGCTGGAAGCCGTCGCGGGGCGGCAGTGGCTGCTCTGCCCGGCACCCGGCCTCGGCGAGGGCGACGTCGTGTACGCGCCCTACGCCCAGAGCCCGATCTCGCTCAACGAGTCGCTGCTGGCCGCTTCGGCCGTGGCCAAGGGCGGGATCGTGCTCGGCAGGGCCACGTCCTCGCTGCTGGCACTGGCAGACGCCGTGCCGACAACCATTTACCAGAGCAAAGACGACGAAGCCCTGCGGGTGCGTGTGGCGACATCCGCCGCCGAAGGGCTGCTAGCGCTGCTCGTTGGCCGGACCGACCAGGTCCTGCGCGACCAGCGAGTCCTTGTCCTCGGCTATGGCGCCACCGGCTCGGCGATCGCCGACCGGCTGGTGCTGCTGGGGGCCCGCGTGACGGTGGCGGCTCGCCGGGAGGAGTCGCTGGCCCACGCGGAGCAGCGCGGCGCGCACACCGTGGCATTCGATGACCGGGCCGCCGCCATGGCGGACGCGACGGTCATCGTCAATACGGTGCCGTCGACCTCAAGCATGCCGCTCGCGGTGCTGAAGGGACTCGACGGCTGCCTGGTTATCGACATCGCTTCGCCTCCAGGCGGCACGGATCATCCGGCCGCCCAGGCAGCTGGCTGCCCGGTGACGTGGATTCGCGGCGTCGCCGGAGAACGTGCTCCGAGAACGGCGGGGGAACTTCAGTACCGCTTCGTCCGGCGCATTATCGATTCTCACTGGAGATGACAAACAGGAGGGTTGCAATGAAGCGAACCCCGATTGCTCTGGTCACAGCCTCTGTGCTGTTCGCACTTTCCATCGCCGCTTGCTCATCCGGCAGCAGCAGTAGCTCCAGCACCACCACAAACACCAGCACACCCAATAACAACAGCACGGGCAGCGCGAGTAGCGCGACCCCGGCGAGCAGCAACCCCATTGTGGTGGGTGCTGACCTGTCGCTGTCCGGAGACTTCGCGTCCGAGGGCGTTCCTTACGCTCGCGGCTACGACCTGTGGGCCAGCTACGTCAACAGTCACGGTGGCCTGCTCGGACGTCAGGTGTCGATGAAGATCCTCTCGGACGCCAGCAACCAGCCCGAGGTCACCACGAACTACCAGGCCCTGATCTCCATCGACCACGTCTCACTGCTGTTCGGCCCGGTTTCGACGCTGTTCACGGTGCCGGCCGCCCGCGAAGCGCTGCGGTTCGGCTATGCGATGGTCGAGGGTGCGGGCGGCGGGCCGCTCGTATTCAGCTCGGGCCTGACGAATGTCTTCGACACCGGCCTTCCGGTCGCGGGGACCGTGGTGCCGTTCGCGAAGTACCTCGCGTCGCTGCCCGCGTCCATCCGGCCCAAGACCGCCGCCTACGCGACCGAGAACGACCCCTTCGATGAGCCCGAGACCATGGGCGCACAGCAGGTTCTGCAGGCGGCAGGCATCAGGACTGTCTACAGCAAGACCTTCCCGCAGGAGGTCGCGGACTACGCGCCGATTGCGGACCAGATCGCGGCCACCAAAGCCCAGGTAGTGATCCTCGGGGCCGGTGACCTGTCGGTGCTCTCCCCGTTCGTACACGCGTTCATCCAGCAGGGATACAACCCGGAGGCCTTTTACTCGGCCAACGGGGTGAACCCGCCGCAGTTCGCGCCCGCCATCGGCGGCACCAAGAACGCCGAAGGCATCGTGACCTCGGGAAGCTGGTTCCCCGCGTACAACAACCCGGACAGCCAGGCGTTCGTCAAGATGTACCTGCAGAAGTACGGCGGCACGGCCGACAACATCGACCCGTCGGTGGCGGAAGGGTACTCGGTGGGCGAGGTCATGGCGGCGGCGGTCGAGGCGACGCACAGCCTGAACCAGCAGGCGATCATCAACTACCTGCACTCCGGAGCGGTGATCCAGACCGTGCTCGGCCCGGTCTCCTTCAACAAGCTCGGGGAGAACGTCAAGGCGAGCGCGTTCCTGTTCCAGTGGCAGAACGGGCAGTACGTTGCAGCCGACCCGCCGCAGTCAGGCGTCTCCGGCCTGGTCTTCCCGAAGCCGAACTGGGGTGCTTAGCTGATGATGGCCGGACACGGACGGCAGGGGTCGGCGTGACAGTTGCGCAAGCCATCGTAGACGGCATTCTCAGCGGCGGCGTCTACGCCCTCATGGCCGCGGGTCTCACCCTGACCTTCGGCGTGATGCAGGTAATCAACGTGGCCCAGGGCGTGCTGGTCGTCCTGGGCGCGTACCTGAGCTACGAGCTCGCGCAGCGCTTCCAGATCGACCCGTTCATCGGGTTGTTCGTTACGGTCCCGGTGCTGTTCGTGCTCGGGGTGGTCATCGAGATGGTGCTCATCCGCCGGCTCCGGCACCTCAGCATCTTCAATTTCGTCGTGATGGCGATCCTGGCGACCTACGCCGTCTCGGTCATCACCGAAGGCGTGCTTGACCTGGCCTTCGGATCGGGCCTAGTCGAGGTGCAGGCGTCCTACGTAGACAACTCCTTCGTGTGGTTCGGCATGCACCTGCCGCAGATCTACGTATACGGATTCCTGCTGGCGGCCGGCCTGCTCGGCGCGCTGAGCCTGCTGCTGTACCGGACCAAGTTCGGCCGCAGCGTCCGGGCCACCGAGCAGAACCGAACGTCCGCGATGCTCGTCGGGGTGCCCGTGCACCGGGTCTCGACGATCGTGTTCGGCATCGGAGTCGCCGTCACCGCGGCGGGCGGGATGGTCTTTGGCGCGACCAACGCCTTCAACGCCAACAGCGGCGCCGACCTGATCTCCAGGCTGCTTACGATCGTTATCCTCGGCGGGCTCGGCAGCATGGGCGGCGCGCTGGCTGGCGCCGTCGGGCTGCTCGTGGTGGAGAACCTGGTGGCCGTGCTCTGGTCGCCGGAGTGGGCGCCGCTGGTGTTCTCCGTGGTCCTGGTCTCGGTGCTGCTCATCCGGCCGAACGGCTTGCTAGGCAGGGAGGTCGCGGCATGAGCGTGCTGAACCTGTCGGAGCCGGGCGGGCCGGGCAGCGCGGACGAGGCGGATGGCCCGCGGCTCGCGCAGCTAGAGCCACCCGGCCGGTCACGGAGCAAGCTGGCCGGGATCGCTCTCGTCATCGTGCTATTCGCGCTCTTCCCGGTGGTGATAAGCAATCCGGTCGCCACCGGTATCGGGTTCTGGGCCCTCATCTTCATGACCGCCGCCACGTGCTGGGGCGGGTTCGCGGGTTCTTCCGGATACGTTTCGCTGGGCTACGCCGCGTTCTACGGGACCGGTGCCTACGCCGAGGCGCTCCTGGTCCGCGGCTTGAACATGGCCGGGAGCTACTGGGAGTTCGCGCTGACGCCGCTGGCCGGGCTGATCGCCATGGTCGTGGCGATCCCGTACGGGCTAGTGGCGCTGCGGACCCGCAGACACCAGTTCGTCATCCTGACGGTGGCCATCTTCTTCGTGTTCCAGCTGGTGGCCTTCAACGTGAACTGGCTTGGCGGCTCCTACGGGATCTACATGCCGATCCCGCCGTGGATCGGTGACAGCTTCAACGACCACTTCTACTACGCCGCGCTCATCCTGGTGATCCTTACCGTCGCGCTCTACGCGTGGATGGGCCGCACCCGGTTCGGTCTTCAGCTCAACGCCATCCGCGATGACGAGGACCGGGCCATCAGCCTGGGTGTGAACACCGGGCGGGTGAAGCTGGTGGCATGGGTCATCTCTGCCGGTCCGATCGGCATGGCTGGCGCGGTCTACGCCTACTTCATCGGCCAGGTGCTCCCGCAGTTCGCCTTTGACCCGCTGTTCGACGCGTCGGTGGCGGTGATGTGCATTGCCGGCGGCCTGGGCACAATCGCCGGGCCACTGCTAGGCGCCCTCGTGCTTGAGTCGCTGCAGCAGTACCTGACGCTCACGTTCTCGTCGACGACTCTGTACCTGGTCCTCTACGGGGTGGTGTTCGTCCTGGTCATCCTGTTCCTCCCGCAAGGCATCTACCCGTTGATCGAGCAGCGCCTGCACCCTCGCCGGCTCCGCGGCGGCCTGCATCCGGCAATAGCGGCGCTGCGGTCCACTCGTCAGCGCATTCCGACCGCGGGAGGCAAGTGAGATGGGAGCACTACTCGAGGTCCGCGGCGTCTTCCGGTCGTTCGGCGGCGTGCTCGCTCTGTCCGATTGCACGCTTTCCGTGGAGCGCGGGAAAGTCGCGGCCCTCATCGGACCGAATGGCTCGGGGAAAACCACGCTGTTCAACGTGATCACCGGCTACCTGCCGGTGCGCCGTGGCGAAGTCCTGTATGACGGCAAGCCGATCACCAATGGCCGCCCGGACACCATCTTCAAGCTCGGGATTGCCCGGACTTTCCAGCTCTCCAGGATTTTTGCTCAGCTGAGCGTGCTGGAGAATGTCCTGGTCGCCACCCAGTCCGGCACCGGCTGGCTGCACAGCATGGTGCAGACGAAGGGTTCCAAGGCGCAGCGGCAGCGGGCGCTTGAGGCCCTTGATTTCGTCGGACTGGCGGGCAAATGGCAGGATCCGGCCGGCTCGCTGTCTTATGGCCAGCGGCGGCTTCTTGAACTGGCCTTCGTCTTGGTCACCGACCCGCAGGTCATTCTTCTCGACGAGCCCACCGCGGGCGTGAACGTCCGGCTGATCGAGCAGCTGGCGCGCCAGGTCCGCGAACTCAACCGGATGGGAAAGACCTTCCTCATCGTCGAGCACAACATGGAGTTCGTCATGGATGTATGCGATCCGGTCACGGTATTGCACCGGGGATCGACCATCGCCAGTGGCGGCCCGGACGAGGTACGCAGCAACCCTCAGGTACTAGATGCCTACCTGGGCGACGGCAGGAGCTGACATGGCGACGGATGGCGCGGACTCCCTCAGCCTGGACAGCCTCGTCGTGGGCTACGGCGGTGGCGACGTGCTGCGCGGTGTGTCGTTCGACGTCCACCCGGCCGGCATCACCGCCGTGATCGGGCCGAACGGCGCGGGGAAATCGACCCTGCTCGCGGCGATCGTCGGCCTGCTGCGCCCGAAGTCCGGGCGGGTCGTGCTGAACGGCAAGGAGATCACCGGAATCTCGCCGCAGCAGGCGATCTCGGCGGGCATCGTCATCGTGCCACAGGCCCGCAGCCTTTTCCCGAGCATGACGGTGGCCGAGAACGTCGATATGGGCGGCTACAGCATCCGCGACCGTAGCGTCTACGCCCAGCGCCGCGCGATGATCAACGAGATGTTTCCGCTCGTGACCAGGCAGGCCAAACAGCGAGCGGGACGGCTGTCCGGCGGCCAGCAGCGGGTGGTGGAGTTCGCCCGCTGCCTGATGCTGGAGCCCCAGGTGGTCCTGCTGGACGAGCCGTCGATCGGACTCGATCCCGCCGCGCTGCGGCTGGTGTACGACAGCATCATCCAGATGCGTGCCAGTGGCAGGACAGTCATGCTGGTCGAGCAGAACGCCAAGGCGGCGCTCGAAGTGGCGGACATGGCCGTGCTACTGGAAGCCGGGCGCGTTCGGCTGGCCGGCCCGGCGAAAGAGCTTCGCGATCACCACGAAATCGGCAGCGTCTACCTCGGGAGCGGCGCACTCAAGGCGGCCGACCCTAAGCGCGAATCGCAGGTTAGCGGACCGGCAGAAAGGATCGGGCAGGAAAAATGATCAAGCTCAAGCAAACCGGCCACGTGGCGCTCGTCGTAGGCGATGTGGAGAAGTCAAAGGCTTTCTACCACGGCGTCCTCGGCATGGACATCCGCGAGGAGGACCCCGATCACGGCGGCACCTTCCTCGGGGTGGGGACGCACGGCCACAATGTCGACCTCTTCCCGCAAAGCGCGGTATCCGACCGTCAGCTGGACGAACTGGCGGGCCAGCGTATGCATCACCTCGCTCTTGAGGTCGCAACGGAGGAAGACCTGATCGCGGCGTACAAAACGCTGAAGGAAGCCGGCGTCACGATCGAGGCCACGATGAATCACGAAAGCCAGCATTCCATCTACATCAAAGACCCGGACGGGAACCGCGTGGAGATCTACTGGGAATTCCCGGACGCGGTCGCCATCTTCAAGCAAGGCAGGTCGGACGAGAACCGGCCGCTTCCTTTCGATGAGTGACAGGGGTAACTAGAATGCCTTTCGCGAAGGTTAACGGCACCGAGCTTTACTACGAGGTGCACGGTCAGGGAGCACCCCTGGTGCTCGCCCACGGCGGCGCGTCCAACCACATCAGCTGGTTCAACCAGGTGGTGGCGTTCCGCGACCACTACACGGTGATCACCTACGACCAGCGCGGCTTCGGATTCTCGGAAGAGAACGGCGACTACAGCTTCACCGCAGTCGACGACCTGCGGGAACTGCTCAACCACCTCGGTTACGAGAAGGTGGCGTTGATGGGGCAGTCGCTCGGCGGAGCGGTCATCGGCGGTTTCGCGTCGCGCTACCCCGAGCGAGTGCGTGCCCTGGTACTGTCGAGCACCCCGGCCGGGCTCGTCGATACCGGACGCCGGGCGCCCGCGGCAGACGAACCGCAGCCGCCTTACGCCGAAATGGTCAAGGGAATGATCGGGCAGGACGACTTCTCTGTCCGCAGCCCAGCGACGCACTTCCTGGTCACCGAACTCATCGGGATCAACTCCCACGTCTCTTCCCAGCGGCTCAATGGCACGTTCTACGGCCGCAATGACATCGCCCCGATCGCTGCCGCGGGGATCCCGACGCTGCTGATCAACGGTGACGACGACCCGCGTGGCACCACCGGCCACATGGAGAAGATCGCGGCGCAGCTCCCGGGCTCGAAGCTCGTCATCGTCCCTGGTGGCGGCCACCTCGTGTACCTGGAGAACCCGCGCCCCTACAACGACCACGTACTCGAGTTTCTCGCCCAGCTCTCCGAGTAGCGACTTGACCAGCGTGCCGGAGGACGCCGCCTGCGACACTCACCTGCACGTGTTCGGCCCGGAGCAGCGGTATCCGTTGCGGCCCGGCGTGACCAGCGCCCCGTGGGGGGCGACGTGGGACGCCTACCGCGCGATCGCCGCACCGCTGGGGCTCGGCCGGCAGGTACTCGTGCAGCCCAGCCTGTACGGTACGGACAACCGCTGCCTCCTGGACGTCCTGGAGGCGGCGGATCCGGGCCGCGTCCGGGGCGTCGTCCAGGTGCACGATTCGGCATCGGGCCTGGCTGACCGGGAACTTGACCGCTGGCAGGCCCTCGGCGTCCGGGGATTGCGGGTCAACTGCTTTCCGCTCAGCCAGGCTCGGCACGACGCGTACACGCCGACGCGTCCCGAGCCGGGCTGGGCGGACGTCGTCGCGGCTCGGCTGGTGCGGCAGGCGGCACTGGCGCGCGAACTTGGCTGGCATCTCGACCTGCTGGCGCCCGGCTGGCTCGTCGTAGAACTGCTGCCCGCACTGCGCGAGCTGCCGGTCGATTTCGTCCTCGCGCACCTGGGCATGTTCCCCGCCGAGGACGGCCCGGACCAGCCCGGCTTCCGCAACTTGCTGGATCTCATGACGGACGGCAGCGGACGCTGCTGGGTCAAGCTGACCGGCCCCTACCGGATCTCCCGGCGGGACGGGTTCGGCGATGTCGCCCCGCTGGCCCGGGCACTGCTGGCGGCGGCGCCAGGCCGCGTCGTGTGGGGAAGCGACTTCCCTCATCTTTCCTGGACCGAGGAGGTTCGCACCAGCGACATGATGGACCTGCTCGGCAAGCTGATACCCGATCTAGTCGAACGAACCGCGGTGCTGGTACACAATCCGGCGAATCTCTACGGATTCGACGCCAGCCAGCCCGCGCCGCAACCGCGGGAGACAGGACAGTGACAAACGACCAACTGTCAGAGCCGGGCGCTAAGACTCTCAAGCCAGGGGTGTGGGGCGTCCTCGCGACGCCGTTCCACGGCCCGGACCTGGCCGTTGACCACGAGTCACTTCGCGCCGAGGTCCAGTTCTACGGCCGCATCGGCGCCGCGGGCGTCGTTGCCCTCGGGGTGTTCGGTGAGGCGACGAGCCTTTCCGTTAGCGAGCAGACGGACGTCATCGCGACCGTCGCCCAGGCGGGCGAGGGCATGCCCGTGGTCGCCGGCCTCAGCCCGCGGGCAACCGCGCCGCTGGTAGAGCTGGCCGGGCTACTGCGCGAGGCGGGCGGCGCGCCGTTGGTCGCGGTCATGGCGCAGGTCAACAGCCCGGACCCGGGGAAACTGCGGCGGCATTTCGGCGCTCTGCACGATGCCTGCGGCCTGCCTGTGGTGGTGCAGGACTACCCGGTCGCGAGCGGCGTCACCATCAGGCCGGACGTGCTCGCCGCCCTGGTCGCCGAGTGCCCGTACGTCGCGGCGATCAAATGCGAGGCACCCCCGACCGCGCTCGCGATATCGACCCTGGCCCGCTCCGTCGGGGTCCCGCTGTTCGGCGGGCTGGGCGGTGCCGGCCTCATCGACGAACTAGCCGCCGGCGCGGCGGGCGCCATGACCGGGTTCTCGTATCCGGAGGGACTGGTCGCCGCGGTCAGCGCTTACCACGACCACGGGTTCGCCATGGCCAGGCACTCCTTTAGAGACTGGCTGCCGATCGCCAATTTCGAGAACCAGCCAGGCATTGGCCTGGCGATCCGCAAGGAAACCCTGCGCCGCCGGGGGCTGATCGCCGAATCCGGGGTGCGCCCGCCTGCCTCCGGTTTCCCCCCGGAACTGGTTCCGCTGCTCGAAAACCACCTTCGCGCGCTACCGGTTCCGGCCGACGCGAGGTAACGCAATCCGGAGCTGAGGTAACGGAATCCGGAGATAATGACACCGCGACCACCAGGAATGGAGATCCCCATGCCAGATCTGTCCCCTGAACCAGGCACCTGGACCATCGACTCGACCCATTCTTTCGTTGCCTTCACCGTGCAGCACTTCACCATCGCGTTCGCGCGGGGCTTGGCGTCGGGACCGACCGGAGCGATCACCATCGCCGAAGACCCGCTGGCCTCCTCCGTGCAGGCGTCCATTGATGCCTCCACCGTGACGACCGGCAATAAGGTCCGCGACGAAAAGATCCAGGGGCCGGATGTTCTGGAGGTGGCTCAGTACCCGACTATCGATTTCGCCTCGCGCGCGGTGCGCGAGCTATCGCCGGGCCATTACGAGGTAGCCGGTGATCTGACCATGCACGGCATTACCCAGCCGGTGACCCTGGACCTTACCGTGAACGGCGTGATTACCGACGTCTGGAACAAGACCAGGCTGGGGCTGACGGCGGTCACCGAGATCAAGCGAAGCGATTTCGACGTACTGAAGTGGGGTCACGTGGCCCTGGCCGCGGGCGGCTTCATGGTTCCCGACAGCCTGCAGGTCACCATTGAACTCGAAGCGACACGCGAGGACGCGTAGCCCCATCGGCTCTCCGGACCCCGCTGGCACCGGGGAGTGAACGAGCTGTGGCGGGGTGGCCTGGCAGTTGGCTGCCGGTGGGTGCTGAATCGGTGCTAGCGTCGGCCGCCCCGCACCTTGCTAGCCGGTTATCGAGTCGGGTGGGGGGATGACCCCTGGTCCGTTCACGCTGCAGGTCAGCGCGGAGGGATCGGCCAGCGCGAGCGGCTGTGCGAGTTTCGGCGGCTCGGCGAAAGCCGGATGGCGCAGGTCGAGCATCTCCAGCGGAGCATGGGCGTTCGCGTCCCGCAAGGTCAGCGCGGGCAGGTTCCACTTGGTCTCGGCCAGCTTCAGGATGCTGGTGTGGTCGTAGACCTGATGCGAGACGAAGTGCTTGCGCGCCCATGGCGACACGACGGCGAACGGCACCCGGAATCCGTACCGGGCGAACCCGTCGAAGCCGTTCTCTCCGGGCTCCAGCGTGGGCCCGATGCTGTCCGGCGGGATGGCCGGCGGGGGCGGTACGTGATCGTAGTAGCCGCCGTGCTCGTCATAGGTGAGCAGCAACGCCGTCCGGTCCCACCCGGGCCCGTTGATTACCGCGTTGATGACGGTCGCGGCGAACTCCTCGCCCACCGCGATGTTCTGCGGGTTCTCCTCGGACTGATTGCCGTAGTCCGGTTCCACGATGCAGTAGTTCGGCAAGGTCCCCGCCGCGGCGTCAGTGAAGAAGTCAGTAATGGGAACTACTTTCGTCCCGGCGTTCTTGAAGTAAAGCGGGGGATACAGCTCGACGGAAGGCGTCGTGGTGAAGTAGTCCTTCCAGGTAATGCCGTGCGCGTCGAACTGATCGAAGATCGTGCCGTTGGCCGGGTAGTCGGTAAGCGCCGGGGGAAAGTCGTCTATCTGCCCGATCGAGGTCGCCGCCAGCAGGTACCGCCGGTTCGGATAGGTCTGGCCGAGGACGGAGCAGAAGTAGCGGTCGGCGATCGGGAAATGCCGGTACACCGAGTAGTAGAAGGGCTGGTCTTCTTCCTGCCAGTAGCCCATGGCCACGCCGCCGACGATCTCCGTGGTGAGCGGGTCGATCGTGGTGCTGACGAAGCCGTCCATTCGTCCGTTGTCGTAGGAGTTATGGCTGGCGGTCCACTCCTGGCTCGGCCGTGATGGCAGCTGACACGTGGTGGGCATCCGGAAAGCGTGCTGGATCTGCCCATTGGGATAGGGGTTGGTGGCGGTCGGCAGGCCGTTTTTGCCGATTCGGAAGCCGTCCGCCCCGGGCCGGAAAAGCATGCCCAGCCTGTTGTCGTAGGAGTGATTCTCCATCATGAGCACCACGATGTGCTCGATCTGCGGGATCGTATCGGTGCCCGCGGGCAGTTCCGGATAAGGCAGTGATCCCGGCTGCCGCAGCGGCCGGTTTACCTCCGGTGCCGCCCGCCACGCGCCAGTCCCCGCCACGGCGCCGGCCGCGATTCCCGCCTTGAGTATCCCGCGCCTGGTAATCCGACCGGACCGCCCAGGGTTCTGGCGCTCGCCCATTTGAACTCCTCCCGGGATTCACCAACGGAGATTGGCTGTGACTTTTCCGGTGAGTCTGTCAGCGCACCGAGACCCGCTGGCGACCACGCGCCGACGCCCGGGTAACGGCGCGATGGAGCTTGGGTTGTTTTGTCTTTTGCGCCCGATCGAACGTTTAGCGGAACGCCGGCGCCAGCAGCAGTTGAACCCGTCCCCACCTGTTGCTGAGGCTCTCATGCCACTCGGCCAGGGCGGTGGCCGCGACCGGCAGCCCGTCGGCGTCGGCGCGGGGGATCGCGAGCTCCAGGCGGTGCAGCAGGAACGCGCGACGCGATGGGGCGGCGTCGCCGTCGGCCAGCGGCGGGTCGTCACCTAGCGCCCGGGCCAGGAACCAGGCAGTCGTAATGACCGCCCAGCCGACGGCTGCCCGGTCGACTGCCCGCCGGAAGTCGTTGCTGTCGGCCCACGGCAACACGGGGCGGACGGTGCCGCGGTAACGGTCGAGGGCATCGGCGCCGACCTCGGCGGGCAGCCGCCAGCAGCACCAGCACGACGGCCAGGGGACGGTCAGGTAGGAGACGTCCCAGGCAACGTGCCGGAAGGCGGCGCCCTCGAAGTCGACCAGTGCCAGCGCGCCGCTGTCATCACGGACGTTGTTGTCGGGACAGGCATCGGCCGGCGAGAGCGCGCTACGGCCCGGCTCGGTGAGTCGCCGGACCAGTTCGGTGAGTTCGTCGCGCAAGCCGGCCGGCAGCCGCAGCCCGGTGAGCGCGGCGCGTGAGCCCAGGCTGGCGACGGCGTCGTCAAGGATTCCGCCGGTCGGGTCGATGGGCACTGGCGTACCGTCGGCTCGTTTCCGCAGCTCGGCGGTGAACGCCTCCGGAGCGCGAAGCGTGGCGGCGTGCAGCGTGCCGATGGCGGCCGCCCAGTCGGAAACGGCTTGCGCCGCGATCGAGGGATCGCGGCCGAGCAGCGCATCGGCGACACTCGGGCCGGTGCCCACGTCGTTCAGCAGCAGCAATGGCGGCTGCACCTGCTCAGCTAGCAGCCGGGGTACCGGAAGTCCGGACGGCAGGGACGCCAGCGCGGCGGATTCGCGGACGTAGCCGTCGGCTGAGCCGGTGAACAGCTTGCCGATGACACTCGCCCGCCGCTGCTGCCCGTCACGCACCGTCAGCCGCTGGACCACGGTCTGGTCGCCCCCGGCGAGCGTCGCGGCCTGCTCCGTACGCCACCCAGGCAGCAGCCGCTCGAAGCCGGCCATGATCTGGGGATGAACCGCCGTCATGGCGCAATTCTGTCAGCAGCCGCCAGAGCGAGGCCGGCAAGCGGCCAGCTCCGTCAGGGCTACGGGGGCGGCTGCGGAGGCGGGAACCCGGGGACGGGGAACTGCGTCGGGGGCAGCGGGTGGCTCTGAATGGCGGCCACGGCGACGAAAAGCAGGATGATGCCGAAGATCACCGCTCCGTAGCCCAGTATCAAGCCCGCGACCGCCAGGCCAGATCCCCGTTCGCCGGTGCGCTTGATCTGGTTCCGGGCCATGTGGCCGAACACGATCGCCGGGATGGTCCCCAGCGGCCCGAACCCGAATTGGGCGATCCCGCAGGCGACGCTCGCGATCGCGAGGCTGTTGACCTTGGCCGCGGCCGGTATCACGCTCGGACTTGGCGCCGGGGGCATCATCATCGCCCGTCCGCCCGGCAGGTCCGCTACGAGCACGTCCAAGTCCGCGTAGGTACGCGCGGACAACGCGCTCCCCGCGCGGCCGTCGTACTCGTCCTTGGTCAGCCGGCCTTCGCTGTAGGCCCCTTTGAGGATCTCCACCGCGCGGTCGCGGTCCACGTCGCCG
>Ga0123355_10003484_pt1 | contig 22562 bp, 17 predicted proteins | sample TergutEmb28metaG_3_FD_89872 | JGI IMG/M metagenome (GOLD analysis project Ga0123355, IMG submission 89872) | Embiratermes neotenicus P1 segment gut microbial communities from Petit-Saut dam, French Guiana - Emb289 P1 | ecosystem: Host-associated > Arthropoda: Insects > Digestive system > Gut ... | reverse complement strand
TTATTTGCTATCAGCGCGCGCCAAAGCTTATCCAAATCCTTAGCACAGGAGAAGAGGCCGCCTTCAGATGCACCAATTATCGGTATCTCATAGATATTAGAGCGGCATTCCCCCGTTTCCTCGTCCTGGGTATAGCCCTGCGCCACGTTTGCAGGCAGCATGTTCATACGATAAAAGCCGGTGTGGGTCAAATGGTTTGGCACTATTATCTCCTCCGTAATATAATCCTGATACCCGCGCCCGCTTACCGCCTCAATTACCAGGCCAAGCAAAACATAGCCGGTATTAGAGTATCCATAGCGAGCACCCGGCTCAAACTTAGGCGGCAGATGGGTAAAAAGCTGAAGATAATACTCCATATTCACCCACAAATGCACAGGATAACGGGTGTAGAGAGCCTGCAATTTCTCTATAACATCGTCGTCTTCCTCATCCATAAAATCACCCACACCAGAAGAATGGGTTAGCAGGTGGAAGATAGTCACCCTCTTATCTACATGCCCCAAATTATGAGGCAGTATGTCCCAAATCTTATCCTCTAGCGAAAGCTTTTTTTCCTCGATTAGCTTGCAAATAGCAAGCCCGGTAAACATCTTTGTGCCGGATGCAATGCCAAAAGCAGTGTCTGCGTTATTAGGCAAGCTTTCGCTTCGGTTGCGAAAGCCCTGACATTTTTCGTATATAATGCCCTGCTCGTTAGACACAATAAATGTGCCCGAAAACGTGTCCGCGTAGGAGTCCTCCTCGGCGTTTAGCCAGTTTGTCCATACTTGTTCGATATCCATACTTGTCCTCTTTTCATTTATATAATGATTCGCTAAACATGTTAGCACAATTAGCACCTATATTGATAGGAATAGTTTGCTCTAAAAATAAAATAGCCATACCGGATTTGGGCCGGTATGGCTATGATTTTATCAATTTCCATAAACAATTTTCTTTATCGTATCCTCAGCCAAGCAATACATTTTAGCCAATTGCGGAATGGATGTGCCGGTCCTAAACGCCTTCACCATATCGTCATTCCTTAAAGCAGTAGCTTTTTTCGAACCAGTGTTGTCCCCCCATTTTTTGTGGTGGGCTTTCATCTTAGGGATATACACCAACTCACCCTGAATGTATTTTTGTATCTCGGCCAGAAGAGCTTCGGGGAAGACGCTTTGCGCCTTGATATGTTTCATTTCGGCTCAGCTCCTTATAATATTTTCATAAGGGCAAAGTCAAAGAGAAGGGTTTCATGTACTCCATGCAAAGGGTTTTAGCCTTCTCTGCAACTTTGCATGGAGAGCTCGGCTTAAGATACCTGCATACTTTATCATCATGTGCGTCACCTCGCTTTCGCAGTTAAATATAAAGGCCCATACCAAATTTGATACGAGCCTTAAAGATATTAAATGGGCGGTGGGGGACTCAAACCCTCGACTTCCACCACGTCAAGGTGGCACTCTATCAGCTGAGTTAACCGCCCGATGAAAATATTTTAGCATTATCCCTTTGTTCTGTAAAGATGGTTATCAGAATGCTTTTTTGCACTTATTACATGTTGCACATGCTCCATGCCCCCTTTATCCAGGGAGTAAAACCGCAAGCACACTATGTTGATAATCCAACCCAAAAGCGGCAGCCCGCAAAAGCATATCATCGCCACCCAAAATAAGCCCGTGGTAGCTGCTGTGTCGACAGAGGGGAAAGCATCACTAAATCCGGCAAAAACCAAAAGACCGCCAATAATAATAGTGTTAAGAGATGTAACAAGTTTATCCACAGCACTAAACATAGCACCGATAGCTCCAGGCGCAAATTTACCCGAGCGGGAAACTTCATAATCAATACAATCTGCCACCATAGGTACGATTATACTATTGTTGATTGACATAAACCCGCCCCGCAAGGCCAAGAATACAACAAATAATACGGTAAACACGCTGATGCTTGTGAAACTAAGAGATGTAGGATCGCCTAGCAAAAACAGAAGAAATATTAATCCAGTAAAAATGATTCCACCATATGTACCAAATAGCAATGCCTCTTTCTGCCCCTTTTTCCTCGCATACTGTACGCATAAAAGCGAAACAGCCATTGCAGGCAAAAAAACAACCATGTTAGTCTGGCCAGAAAGGGCAAAATCCCCAGCCAATATACCGTATATCATAATAGTCACTACAGCGTTTTGTGTGATATTGGAAAAAAGCTTATCTGTCCCGGAGGATATCATTAACATGCGTACATTTCGATTGTCTCGCAGTATTTCTGCTATATCGCTAAAGCTTACTTTTGAGGATTTAGTGGCTAAGCCAAAGTACTCGGCGCGATCCTTTTGCCATATTCCCGCTATTGCAAATGTGGTGCATACCGCTGCTAACAAAGCTGTGTATATAAAAAATTCCGTAAACATAGCCTCGGAAAAGCCACCATGTTTAGGCACCAAGTAATTGCTTACCGCCATAGTGACGCCCACATATAATATGACGTTTAGCACCATATCAAAGGCAGAGAACATAGGCCTTTGCTTGGGGTCATTAGTAAGAACACCTTGAGCGGCACGGGTACAGCAAAATTGACATGTATACCCTATTACAAACACAGAATAAGCAACAATAAATAAAGGAAGACGCCCAGAGCTAATCCCAGAGCTTAAATACATCAGCCCCAGCGAAAACGCCATAACAAGGTTGCCGATTAGCATAAAGGGGCGAAACTTTCCATACCGTCCATTACACCGGTCAATAAGCCAGCCGATAAACGGGTCGCTTACCCCATCAACAATCACCATAACCGCAACAAGCCCGGATACCAACGCTACCCCAAGCCCCAGCACCCCCGAGGCGAAATAGGCAATATACAGCATCATCATGTAGTATATGTTTACAGCCGTATTGTTTAATGTAAAAAAACCTATTTGCCATGTCTTTGCCCGGTGTAGTGGGACAGATGTGTTAATTGTTGGCATAGTTCCACACATCTCGTTCGATGCATACATTTAAGCCTTGGCTGTCTGTAGGTTCTAAATTGTGTTTTACATAAATCTCAGCCAGCAGCTCTTTTACCTTTTTGTAATAATCAATCTCCGGGGGCTTCATGCTTCCTTGTACCGGGCGCCCCATTGGCATCCAAACAGACGCCGTAGGCAAAATGCCCCGTAAGCCAAGCCAGTTAGCACCCTCGGCTAAGGTTTCAAAATCCTCAATACCAATAATAAAATTTGAAAAAGCTTTGCCTGGCCCGTATTTATCCGCGGCCGCTTCCAATACGTTTAAATGTTGCTGCCGCCCTGTAATGTTTATTTTTCCGGGGGTTATTTCTTTTGCACGTGCCATATCCCATACTTCTAAGCTGCACGCAATCCGACTTGCACCCAGGGCAAAATATTTGTCAATAACCGCAAAGTCCAAAGGCGGGGTAATATACAAAAGAATCTCCCCCGGCAAGGCAGGGTTTAAGCTCTTTATCGCATCCAAGTACCCGATGATATATCCGGTTTCGCTGTTTCCGTCATAGGTTGAGCCCCCGGTAAGCTGTATATGCTGCACGCGTTCATTCTGCAATGCATATGCAATAATTTGGGCCATATCCTTGGACGGAACTGCTTTGGGCAGTGCTTTGCCCTTTTTTGCAGCATTTTCAAAATCCCCGCCCGAAAAGCAAAACTGGCAAGGTTGCCCTGCCGCCGCATACTCACATGGCCATAAACATTGGAAAGCAACCCAGTCTAGCCCCTGTAATACAGAATTGCCTACGAAGCTAAGCCCGCCAGAGGTTTTTTGGCTGTAAAAACCACTGGCAGGCGGGAATGTTACCGTGTCTATTTCTTTGTTGTTATAAAACAGCACAGCCTTGCTACCCTGCATCCGCAAAGAAAAAGGCGTACCCAAATCACCAATATACTTGAGCAACTTCAAATTATCCCAGCTTAGTATGCCAGATAAATAGCGCATGTGGAAATTTGTATCCGTTAGCTGTACTATTGTACCGTCACTCAAGATAAGGCAGTTGCAGCAAAGAGGGTTTATGTTTATGCGGAAGTTTTTTTTATGGTTTTTGTACACCGCATTATCCACTTTAACTCCTCGGCTGATAATCAAGCATTTCAGCTCCACCGAGTCCACGCAAATACCGTCCAGGACATATGTGTTGGCTTTTTTAATTCCATGCATAAAATCAGCTCCGTTTGCTGCTTACTTCAACTACAGGCACAAGGTTTCGCTAAGTCCGCCTTTTAACGAATCAGTAATAATACTGATAATCTTCATGCCTATAGCAGATATAACCACCAGACCAAGGGGCGGTGCGTCACCCTCCCAGGGGTCAATTTTAATAACCTCACCAACAGCATTTACAGCAATTATGCCATCATCAGCCGGGAGAAACCCCTTAACACGGTAGGCATGTGGCATTAATTTTTCTACAAATGTGCCTAAGGCCTTAATCGGTACGTTTCCTTGTGGTTTTAGCACAAGGGAAAATAGGCGTGATTCAGGTGTGTTTATGCTATCCTCTGCCGTCTTGCCCGCCGGAGACAGCCCCTGTACAAGTGCGTGGGCATCAAGCCTACAGTAGGATGTGACGATTATTTCGCAGTTAGGGTTTAAATCCTTTATCAACTGGGATATTGCCTCTAATTGGCTTTGGTCTACTAAATCGGCCTTGTTTATTATCGCAACACTGCAATATTCCACTTGCCTAGGAAGTGCGGGCAAAGCCTTTGATAGCTTAGCAAAATTAACTGCATCTACAATGCAAATAATGCCAAGGTAGTCGTATTGCTTTTCAAGTAGCGGCGCAATTGTTTCAAGAACCTTACCCATCTCTGAAGGGTCGGCAAGGCCGGAGGGCTCAATAAATAAATATGATATGTCCTGCTTAGACATTTCAATCATGCTTTTTAAAAAGCTGTCCTTGATGCAGGCACAGAAAATCGAGCCGTTATTTAGCTCCGTCATTTGTATTCCGTCACGGGAAAGTAATGGGCCGTCTATCCCTTCCGAGCCAAACTCATTGACAATCAGGCCGACTTTTTCGTGGGCAAAGCTACCCAAGATATTGGCCATAAGCGTTGTCTTGCCCGAACCTAGGAAGCCAGACAGCAGCACTAGCTTAATCATAAAATTCACCATCCCAATTCATTACGCATACAGATTTACTTCTTTTTTTTGTCTGCGTACTTGCGTATTACGCCTAGGAACTCTTCCTTGCTGGGTATAACGGATACCCATACAATATCACCATCTACGCAGATGGCAGGCAGGTTTTTAAGTCCCATTTTTTTAACACGGGGGATATGCCCCCTTACGGTAAGCTTGTATTCGACATATTCGGCATAATCGCTAATTTCGCCATATGCATCCTCAACTAGTTTTAGCATGTAGGTGCAAGCCGCACAGGTTTCAGAGTTTAACATAAACAGCTCTATGAGAACCTTGTCACGGTTGGCGTAATCCGGCAGCTCGATAACCACATCGTCAACGGCTTTTTCATAGTTTTCAATAATTTGACGGCATGATGCAGTATCCCTTACTGCTTGCCCTGCTGCAATTGCATTTTCTGCCGGGGTAGCATAAGGCATATCGCATCCAGGGCTGACAATCAGGTTGTGATGGTCAACGGCATCTAGTATCCCTATGACGCTTTTCATATTGTCTTGCTGATTGCCAAAAAGCATAATGCCTGCTAATGGGATATTGCCGCAGATAGTGATATTGTAGCTGTCGGTGATTTTCTTTGCTTCGGACAAGTTGATATTATCATCTATCGAGATAGCATCCGGGCCGGTTTTGCACATGGCTTCAATTTGCCTTGAAGCATTGCCGCAAACAAAGAATGAAGAAAACGCACCTTTATTGCGGATATAGTCATATACAGCTTTAAATGTGCTAAAGGTTATTTCCTCAAAATGATCTGTAGAGATTTGGCTGATAAGTGGGTCAACAACAGCGATAACATCCATGCCTGCTGCGATATACATTTCAGACATCTTCATGCATACTTCGCCGCAAAACTCCACAAGTTCAATTGTTTTCTCGGGCTCTTCTATCATATCCATGAAAATATCACTGCCGCGTAGGTGGGAAGCTAGGGTGAAGGGGCCAGTTACAAGGCCGTATAGGGCGGTTGTATCACCTACGGCTTTTTTCATTCTTCTCATTACGTCCAGTATCAGCGGCATTCTGCCGGATTCTGGGGTTGGGATTAAGCATTTGCATGGCAGTGAAGGGTCATCGGCTAGTGGGTGTTTGCTAATGGACGGTGGGTTATCCTTAGTCCATTTCAGCTCGCAGCCCAAAATTTCAGCTTCTACTTGAAGGTCAAAGACAACGGGCATACCGTCAGGAGAGTATAGCTTGTGCACTTCCATAAGAGATTCGAACAGCTTGTCCGCATCTGTCAGTACTTCTATTGCATCGTAGCCTTTTAGCTTTCCGGCATGTACGCCGGCAAAGGGCACCCACGGCGGACGCTCGGTTTTTTCGTGTTTAAACGTTTTACAAATCAGTTCCTTACCTGTCATAGCATTACCTCGCTTTTAATTTATTTATTGTCGTTTAATTTAATTCTAAGAAATTTTCGCGGCGAAAACATGCGGCATCTGGCATTTTTCGACGCGAAAATTTCATCATGTTAAGTTAAACGACTATACCACTCATTACCGTATCATAACGGTAGGTTGGAGTTGGCCTGCCAGGAATTAAAGAGTTAAATAAATAATGCGCCTATTCCATGGATAATCCCCCCACGGCACACGCGCAATGCTGTACACACTAATATGCACAAATGGCCTGCATGTCGGGGCAGCCCTTGGCTCTTCGTCGTGTATCTGACTTATCCTTTAGTTCCAATGGGAACTGGTAGGCATCACAGTGACCCGTTCGCGGGGACTCTCACCCACATTCCATGTGCCGCCAACAGTGGCAGCTACGAAGAAGCCTATAAGGTTTTAATTCGGTTCATAGTATACACAGGACATTATGAAAAGCAAGCCCTAAAGCCTTATAAATTTGATTGTATCTCCATAAAACATTTACGTTTTGGGCTCGTTCACAAATTGGATTAGCCTGAATATTATGCAAATAAAACCGAGGCGTTGACATATCAAGTATGTGATGATAATTTGTACATGTTAGTTGAATGATTACTCAATCATATCACGAAGAGGGAGGGCTGGTATGAAAAGACATGAGTATTTACCTGAATGCAAATCCACAATAATTCATGAGGAAGTAGTAACTCGGGTACGTGACGCAATGATAGCCGATAAAAACTTCTACGACCTGGCCAACCTGTTCAAACTATTTGCAGACGGTACCCGCCTTAAGATTTTATGGGCATTGTCAAAAGAGGACATGTGTGTATGCGACCTTGCAGCCCTTCTTAGTATGACAAAGTCTGCTATATCTCACCAACTTAAGTCTCTGCGGCTTGCTAATCTGGTTAAGTATACGAAGCAGGGCAAAGTGGTGTACTACTCGCTGGTAGACTGCCACGCAAGAGAGATTTTTGAAAAAGGGTTTGAACATGTATAGTGTTTTTTGTTGAGAATGACTGCTTTTGTCATTCTCAACAGAAAACACTTTCCGATTGCAGCAATTTCAATCTTGATTGAAATTGCTATAACGGAGTAATTTTTTTGCCCTTACGGTTGAATGTTTGTTCAATTGTAAAACCATTTATTGCCAATTGGAGCGATTAGCCATGACCAAAGAATTTATACTACAAGGACTGCACTGCGCCGGTTGCGCCGCTAAAATCGAAAATGCCCTTAACAAAATCGAAGGTGCGGTGACCGCGTCTATTAATCTTGCAACATCTAAACTGCGCATAGATACAACCGAAAACGACAGCATACATAAGATTGTAGAAAGCATCGTCCAATCTTATGAGCCGGATGTGCAGGTGTTAGAGGTTAAAAAAGGCCTGCAAGCCGATACGGTTAGCGCGACAAAAATCTTGTGGCTGGCTGTCGGTGCAGCGATATTTACCGGCGGGGTTTTATTTGAATATGTACTTGATATAACCGGTAGTGGCAATATCGCCCTTATGCTATTCGCGGCAAGCTACATGTTATTAGGCGGCAAGGTTTTACTGCGGATGGTTAAAAACATAGCCAAAGGCCGTATTTTTGACGAAAACTTCTTAATGGGAGTTGCCACAATAGGGGCCATAGCCATAGGCAAGCCCGCCGAGGCCGTTACCGTAATGCTGTTTTATCAGATAGGTGAGTTTTTTCAGGAAATGGCTGTGGCAAAGTCCAAAAAAAGAATCGGCGCGCTAATGGATATCAGGCCCGATTATGCCAATGTAATGCATGATGGCAAAATAATTACAGTAAATCCGGAGACTATACAAATAGGAGATATGTTTATAGTAAAACCGGGAGAGAAAATCCCCCTGGATGGCGTCATAATCGAAGGCGAATCCCTCCTGGACACCACCGCCCTAACCGGGGAATCCCTCCCAAGAAAGGCCGCTGTAAACGACGCGGTTTTATCTGGCTGCATAAACCAAAACGGTGTCTTGACCATCAAAGCCACCCAGACATTTGGGGAGTCCACTGTTTCTAAAATTTTGGACCTGGTGGAAAACGCCGCAAATAAAAAAGCCCCCACAGAGACTTTTATCACTAAGTTTGCCCGCTACTATACCCCTGCTGTGGTGTGTCTTGCGGCATTTATCGCCTGTATTCCATCGCTATTCTTTGGCGGACAGTGGATTGACTGGATTAGTCGGGGGCTTATATTTCTTGTAATCTCCTGCCCTTGCGCGTTGGTTGTGTCTATTCCCCTTGGGTTTTTTGGAGGGATTGGAGGGGCATCTAAGAGAGGCGTGTTGATAAAGGGCGGCAACTATTTGGAGGCATTGGCTAATCTTGACATAGTGGTATTTGACAAGACCGGCACCCTTACCAAGGGCGTGTTTAAAGTCATAAAAATACAGCCAGCTAAGGGTTTTAACAAAGCAGAGCTATTAAAAGCGGCCGCCTACGCAGAAAGTTTTTCAAATCATCCGATAGCAGTGTCGATTGTGAAAGAGCATAGTCGAGAGATTAACAAATCTAAGATAGAGAAATACGAGGAAATCGCAGGCCACGGCGTAAGGGCGGACGTAAGTGGCAAGACAATTCTAGCCGGAAATGACAAGTTAATGACCATGATGGACATAGAACATGATGAATCCAGGAGCATCGGAACGAAAGTATATGTGGCAATAGACGGCAAATTTGCCGGAAGCATAGTAATAGCCGACGAAATAAAACCCGACAGCCAAAAGGCCATAGCCACCCTTAAAAACCTAGGCGTAAGAAAAACAGTAATGCTATCCGGCGATATCCCCCAAATTGCCGAAGCCGTAGCCGAAAAACTGGATATTGATGATGTGCATTCCCGCCTATTGCCTCAGGAAAAAGTCGAAAAAGTTGAAGCTTTAAACAGTCAAAAACGCAATAAAAAAACCCTAGCTTTTGTAGGGGATGGCATTAACGACGCGCCGGTTTTGGCCATGGCAGATGTGGGTGTGGCAATGGGTGCACTAGGCTCCGACGCAGCAATAGAAGCCGCAGATGTGGTGCTAATGACCGACGAGCCTACAAAGCTTTCAGACGCTGTAGAGATTGCCAGGTTTACTAAGCGGGTAGTGTGGCAGAATATTATCATGTCACTTGGAGTTAAGTTTTTATTTTTGTTTCTGGCGACCGTGGGGGTATCGTCCCTGTGGGAGGCTATTTTTGCCGATGTAGGGGTTTCGTTATTGGCGGTGTTAAATAGTATGCGGGTGCTGAATCAGAAGTGAGAGGTCAGATGTGTAAATCGAAATTATATTAGACCTAACAAAAATGCCACAGCAAATACCGATATCATGCTAAGTAATGTTCCGATGATGTAAAACTCAGCTCGCGCTGCCGTTGTTCCACTGTTTTCTATGTCTGCGAACCTAGCTACTGTCATTGTCACAGGCTTTGCCGCAAATACTACCGCAATAGCAGCAAACTGGCCATTTAAAAGCAGAATAAAGACGATAATCCTCTCCAAATACCCAATCATTTTACTGGCACTCCTAGCATTTTCCTGCACATAGTCTTCTAAAGCATCTAAGTTTTTTCCTTTGTTAAAATCCCATATATCGCCGTGTTCAATTAACTCGCCGACCGGTTTTACAATATATAAAAGCCCCGACACAACTGAGATTGCGCTTGTTGATAAAGCTTCAAACTCCCAAAAAATGCTCACACGCACTTGTAAACATTCGCCCCACAGCCTCCAAAACAAAACGAGAGTCACAAGGTGGGAAAGTTGGTCGACTGTAAATCGTTTCTTTGGAATGAATTTTTTTACTGCATCTATAGCAAGATGGGCCAAACTTGCTGCTAGCAATAGAAGAAGTAAGGGCCAGGAAAACTGAACGCCAATAAATAAAACAAAGGCCATGCATAACGTATAAACTCCACCATGCACCCACCGCCATTTTGCTTCGGTTATCTTCCTTTTGGCCATGGTATTCCATTGGAGATAAAAATCACCTAAGACATGCCCTAATAGTAAGAGAATTAGTATTGGGGGTATGTTCACTACAACTCACCCTCTTGGCTCTTTAGTTCTTGTATAAAATTGCGAGTTTCTTTAATGTATCTATGGTTTTGCGGAAGAGCTTCTTCGAATATCCCTAAGGCTTTTTCTGCATTATTGATTGCTTGCTTGTAATCTTCAAGACTTTTGTAGCATAAAGCTATATTAGACAATGTCACTCCATGATCAATAAGGGAAGAAGTGATTTCATAATGAAGCGATTTTTCATAATGGTTTAGTGCCGACTCATAATCATTTGTACGACTATAAGCTATTGCCAAATCATTATAAATCGCTGACCAAGACGGATGCGTTTGGCTGAATATGTCTTGAGCAATTGCTAATGTGTCATTCGCTGATAATTTAGCATTATCATAATCTCGATTCATCAAGTGTAGTTTTGTTTGCACAAACAATGTATTAACATATTCTTGCCGCGTCTTTGGCATAGATTTTTGCATGTCAAATGATTTTTGGATAGCAATCTCCGCTTTACAATGCTCTCCGGTTTCTGCGTACGCTATCACTGTGGAGTTATAAAGCAATATAAGCTGCGTATCATCTTCTTTCAGTTCGTCTCTGGCTAATGCAATAGCCTTTTCAAGAAGCGGCAACGCATCTTCATAATTATACTGGCGCAATTTTCGCTCGGCTACATTGTAATAGGGGAGATAGCTTTCTTGAGTGATATCCTTGTTTCCGGCGGAATACTCGTCCAAATCTATCAAATACTCGGTCAAGCCATCCCAAGCCTGTTTATAAGCCTCATATGAAGCTGCATTAAGTTGTTTTTTTACTATTGCCGGAGTGCTTCCTATCCTTTTTGCTACTAACTTATATAGTTCTTGTTTTTTTGCCTCACCTTCTTGATAAATCTCATGACCTTCAATCTCCTCGGCAACCCAGGACATCTCTCGCTGTTTATCTGTCCATCTCTCAGTAAGTGCGGTTATAAGTCTTATCTGGCTATCAATAAGCGACCGCCCTAGCGTTCCAATATCAAATGAAACCTGAAGCCAATGCTTGCTGTCAAGTTTTTTAAGTTCAAAAAGGGCCTTTATTGCATCACTAAAGGCTTCTCCATCATTCTCATTTCTATCTTGGGAGGTAATCGTAAGACGTCCCGTCACAATACTAATCCTCACCATCGTCTTTTCAACACGATAAATTGCCTTTAATATATCTTGGACAATCTGTGGCGCATAGTGTCGCGATAGCAAAATACCTTCAAATCCATCCCCACGTACAAGACCAAAAGTTGCAAGCAATGAACTCATATATTTGGCATTAATCCGTTCAAAAGTATTTTTGGCTGTTTTTGTAACTTGCCCTCTAACCTCATTGTCAAGGCTACGTGAGTTTATTATGTCACCAACAATGACACAGTACATCGCCTTCTCCCTCCAAACAGCGTAACCTACTATTTCTTTTGCAAGTTTAACCTTTTTTGGTCAAAAGTCAAAGTTTGAACCTAATAAGATGTATCAGCATCCGTTTGGTCAAGCGTAGTGAAATGATTGACAAAAACGTCATAGCAATATTAGCTCCACACAAAAAAAGAGCTGACCTGCTAAAAGCAAGCCGCCCGGTTTTTGTGTTGATTTTGATACAGTGCGCTTGCACATCAAAATCATTTGCAAAACACTCCCGTTTTATAAAAACCAAAAAACCTAAACCTCCATCAAAGCCTTGCTAGCCCTGCTAACCCGGGGATACTCATGCCCTGGGTCCGGGTCTTTAGTATGCATAAGCTCTAAGTGCAGGCGCACGGTTGGGGCCTCGTCACCAAAGGGGACGGCCTGGTTATATGCCACTAAAAGCATCATCTTTTGATGTTCAAAGTCTATCTCTTCCAGGGGGGTATCGGCAGTTTTTTTGCCGCCTTTACTACGCTTTGTTGAGGTATATTCGGCAAAGCGGTTTTCTACTTTATCGTGATAGAAGGTATAGTCGTTATTATCTTTTAAATCCAGGCAGTGGGCAATTTCTACATACATGTCATGGAGAGTGTCGTCGGTGGGCATTTGCAAATGGGCCCACATGGAGGGATTATCCTCCCGGCGGACACGGAAGGTGTGGACAGCCTCCGGCTCTTCTTCGTATTGCAGTGCGCCTATATGCTTGCCTATGGCTACAAAGATGTGCAGGGCCTCTTCGCTTGCGAAAACCGTGTCCTTCATTTGCGCAAAGGGCAGGATATTAGCTGTGTCAAAATAGTTGTCCGCGGTTTTTTCCACGCCAAAATATTCAATGCCTAAGTCTGTAAGGGTGTAGCTGGAGCATGGGGCAAAGAATGCGATCATCACTTCTTCGGGATCGTCGCTTACGTCTACATAGTCGGTTATTTCGCCGGAAAATTCGAAAGGCAGTACATATAGTGGGCGAATCAGTTTTAAGAAATGGCCGAAGGGTGTGAAGAAGAATTTATCTAAAAACACCCCTGTCATAAAAGTGCCGGCCAGGATATCCATATCCATATCTTCGTCATCTTCCATGGACATTGTAAAGTCTAAAAGGTCTTCCATGTCGTAGCCCAGCACCTCGTATACTCGCTGGAAGATATCGTCTGTGTCCATTGGGGCATTTAGTAGGGCACGGATAAAGGATTGGGAAAAGATAGTCTCCGGCAGCATTACCAGGCCTTGCAGCCCCTTGGCGGCCATGGCTATCGTAATCTCTACTATATCGTGGAAGAGGTATTTTGCGGGGGAGGATAGCTGTTTAGCGGCGTCTTTTGTCGGCTTGAAGCGGTTAACCCCTACTGAGGGTATTTTAACGATTAGCTTCATCCATAGGGCGACTTCCAGCAGGTAGGCAGCATAGTTAGGGTCGTTAAGGCTTAGTTTAGAACCCAACTCTAGGGCATTGGCGGTGATAAATACGTCGCCTTCCGTTAAGTCGATATGGGGGGTGCAGTACTCTATCAATAGGCCTAGGTCGGCCACTATGGGGTGGCTTTTAAGTGAATAGGTTAAAAGCTCAATGTTTATGCCCGTAAATTTAGATTTGCCCTTTTGGTGGGCAATGGGGTAGGTAGGTTTAGCTTCGTTGTAGTGCAGGCAGATAGAATCCAGTAAATTGGCGGGGGATATGGGTGTGTTTTCTATTAAAGCGGAATAAAACCACCTGCGATAGATGGCTTGTAAAAAGGGCAGCGTGTTGCGTCGTTTTTTAGGGTTGGCTTCGCGGTATGCCTCCATGAAATTGGTTTCGAATAGGGAATGTAGAATTTTTATGTCTTTTACATATGGTTTAATCATTGGGTGCCGCCTTTCAACTTGGATTTATCTATTATAGCGCATAATAGCCCCATGTTAAACACAACAAGAAAAAGAGGGTCGTTTCTACGACCCCCTTTTGATAGGGCAGGAAATATAGCTTAATCCCTTTGTGCGGCGTTCATTGCAATTACGCCCTTTATTGTGTTAACCGTAAACTCTAGCTCGGCCTCGTTAAGGCTGGCCAGTAGGGCATTGACTTTTTTTCGGTATGAAGGAACGGCAGAACCCTCATCCCGTACAGACTCGCCGCCTCTTCTTTTGCTGACGAAAAACTCGTCGATGGATATGTCAAAGGCATTTGACAGTATCGAAAGGGAAACAGAGGTCATCCCCCTGGCACCTCTTTCGATAAGCCCTACATGTGATGGCGAAATTTCCATGATTTTGGCCAGTTCGCCTCTGGTCATCCTGCGTGCTTCCCGCTCCAGTCGGATGTTTCTTCCGATAATCTCGTCTGTACGGTCTTTTTCTAGTTTCCTGTCCATACTTCCCTCCATACTTACGGGCTGTGCCCTCCTATTTTAGGGGTGCTTTCCCTATATACCTTTAGTACCACAAATTTCGACAAATTGCAATACTTTTTGCATATTACGTATCGTGTAGGTGTAGCAACGCTATTGCCTCCACATGTGGCGTACGCGGGAACATGTCTACGCCGGTAATACGGATGGGCTTGTAGCCTGCCTTAGTTAGTAAAGTCAAATCGCGGGCTAGGGACGCGGGCTTGCAGGCTACATATATTAGTTTTGGTGGAGATATGTCTATTAATTTAGCCATTGCTTTTGGGTGCAGGCCGTCCCGAGGGGGGTCTACTACCGCTATATCCGGCTTGGCGAGGTTGGTATCTATCAGGGCTTGTACGTCCCCGGCATGGAACTCGCAATTGGTTATGTTATTCAGTTTTGCGCCTGCTATGGCGGATTTTATTGCCTCAGGGTTTAGCTCTATGCCGATTATTTTGTTAAAGCTTGGTGACAGGACTTGGGCAATTGTACCTGTGCCGCAGTATAGGTCGTAGGCTATATTGGTTTTGGCAGTACTTGTGATGGCCATTTCTTTTATGATTTCATATAAAACCTCCGCTCCGGCTGAGTTGGTTTGGAAAAATGAAAAGGCCGATACCTTGAAGTTCAGCCCGCATACTCGCTCGTGGAAGTGGTCTTGCCCCCATAGTATGTGAGTGTTTTCGTCTTTAACCGCGTCGGCTACGCCGTCGTTTATGGTATGAAGCAGGCCTACTATTTGCCCGTTTAGTTTAAGATCCGACAGCTTTTGGATTAGCGGGATAAGCCCGGCTACCAGTTTTGATGTTGTGGACAGGTTTATAAGAATCTCACCGGTAAACTCTCCTCGTCTTAGAACCAGATGGCGTAGCGTACCGACATGCCGCTTTCTGTGAAAGAAGGTGTCCGGCCCTTGACGGAAATATTCCTGTACTAAAAGGGCTATTTGTTTGAAATCATCGGGGATTAGTACACATTCTTCTACCATGGCTACCTCGTAAAAGCTGCGGCGTTTGCGTATGCCCAGGGCCAGGCGGCCGTTTTTGCCTTCGTCGCCGAAGGCCAGCTCCATTTTGTTACGGTAGCTGTGAGGGTTAGGGGCTGGGGTTAGGCCACCTAAAAGGCAGCCGTATGGTCCCAAGGTTGTGCGCAGATCGGCCTCTTTTTGGGCTAGCTCCTCTTGGTAGGGGATGTTTAAATATGTGCAGCCGCCGCAGGTGCCGAAGTGTTTGCATATGTGCATGTGTTCCTCCTTTAAAAGCTTTTCTACATCCTTTTGCATATGGCCCCGTAGGCGCAGTACCTGCATGGGGCATTAATACCTTTGGGGCAGGGGTTGGGTTCTATATCTCCTCTTATCATGCGGTGGGCTAACTCTTTTGCTTTGTCTTCGGCTGCCTGACCCAGCCTTGTAAAATCATCCGTTGATAAGACCAGGGGCCTGCCGGTTTTGGACATGCTGCCATCCTTATTTATTTTTACGGGGATAACTGACGAATCTGTGCCGGGAGAAAGGCTTGCATCCATGCCTTCCAGTATCTTTGCGCCCTCTATTGTCACTCCCGAGAGGCGAAAGCGTTTTAGCAGTGCCGCTTCTAACGCCAAGTCGCCCAGTTCTATATCGGCATCTATTATTGGATCATCTATGGGGAAGTAGAATGCACCGGCGGGGTGTTTTTGCGCTACCCCATTGGTGGTTTTTGTTAGCGCGTTCATATACAGCATCAGTTGAAGCTGCAAGCCTTGCTCTATTTGTGAAATATCAAAGCGGGCTTGGCCAGATTTATAATCGATAATACGTAGATATTCCTCGCCGGTTTCATCATTCATTAGGTCCACACGGTCAATGCGCCCTGTCAGCGCAAGCTTTCGCCCGTCTTCTAGCGGCATCCCATGGGCCTGATTAAACGCAATCTCTGCCCCAATGGGGGCAAATTTTCCCCGCTTGATATGCTCGGTTAGTGCCCAGATTGACGCTGCGCATATTCCGCTGGCCTTAGCAAGCACATGCTGGTTGCGGGCCGAGGCATGAAAGGCCGCTGTCTCGGGTGAAAAATCCATTACCATTTCGTTTGCAATGGCGTTAATACTAAGGCGATCAAGGGTATTTACGTCTATATCCCCGGCGGCTACTTTATTGGTAAAGCGGGCTAGCACATCATGATACAGATTCCCTAAATCCGTAGGCAGTACTTGAAAATACCGACGGGGCCTGGCTTGCAAAATATAGTTGACAAAATACTGAAAAGGGCAGCGGGCAAAGGCCTCAAGCCGGGATGCGGCGGTTATAATTGTGGGCCCGTAGATATCCTTGGCACTTTCTAAAACGGGCACATCCGTATGGGTAGTGGGGGTAGAATCGTATTCTTTTAAAATGGGTGCTTTTATAACCCTTTGGCTTGGGAAAAGTGTTTGTACGCGTTTTAATACATGTGACGGCCTAAGGATCGCACCGCCGGGCTCGCCTTCTGCATAGATAAAGCTTAATTTTTCCTTGGGCTGGCATAGTACGCAGTATAGGGCGTAATATTGCTCGTTTATCCGTGCAAGATTATCCGGGGCCAGCTCTATATCCGTGTTTTTAAGCATCCTACGCTCGTCTTCCGAAAAAAGCCCCGGACTTGTGGGGATAGGGGGAAGCACCCCGTCGTTAGCACCTAAAACCAGCATTGCCTTGATTTCCGGATACCTGGAACGCCCCATATCTCCTAGTATTACCTGGTTGGCTGTGGGGGGAATTCGTCCCAGCCCAACTTGATTAAGCCCTGCGTCCAGTACCGACGAAAAGGACTCCAGGCTGACCTTTTCTTCCCCCAATATCTCCACAAGCTTGTCAAAGACCTGGCATATCTTTGGCCAAATTTGCTTGTGAATCCTAGCGGTTGCCGGGTCACCCCCCGCCATGTGTGCGTCGTACCAGTTTTCTAGGGCTTTAGGCACTTTTAGGGCATATAGCATATTAAAGACCTTGTGGCTAAAGCCTTTAATGGTGTCTTTGGCTTGGGAGGTGCCAAAGGCCTCTAACGCCGCGAGAAGATGCAGCCGTCCTTCTTCTGCCTCCGGTACCACAAAGGGATAACGCCAGCGGTATCCGTTTATGCCGTGGGCTAAAGCAAAGTTTTCCAGTATATCAATAGTATCCACACTAAGGCCCGTTAGCCTTGTTTTTAAGAATCGGAATACGGCTTCGTATTTCCAGTTATGAGCCCAAATGGCAAGTGCCGAGCGGATTAGCTCTGTTAAGGGGTGAGATAGGATATCGGTTTCCGTATCTATAAACAGAGGAATCCCCAACCGGTCAAATGCGGTTTGCAGGGTTTTTTCATAATGACCCCTGTCTGTGCATACTATGGCTATGTCCTTAAAATCATATCCCCTGTTAACCCAGGTTAGAATCCTATGGGCAGCGGCATAAACCGCCGCGTACCTATCCGGGGCGGATAGTACTTCTATGCCGGACTTAGGCGGGCTTACGGCATTGGTTTTGACCCTCATAGAGAAATTTTGAGTAAAAAAAGCCAAGCCCGGGTTTAGGGCATGGCGATGGTTTTCATTTAAGTATATTGGAGGGAGTACAGGGATATGGGCATCCGTAGCTAACTTAGACAGCATTTTCTCCGTTTCTCGAGGAGTGGTGAACATAGGATCACGAGTTTTCTTATCTCGCGTGGTAAGGGTAATTTTAACCGCTGCACCATGCTTCATCAGGTTAAGAAGCACCAGCCGCTCTTGGGGTGTAAACCCGCTAAAGCCATCTGCCCAAATATATGCCCTCCATAGTGCCGGGATCTGTTGGTTTGCGCAAGCAAGCCTTTGGACAAGCAAGTCAAGCATATCGTCCGCAAGCAAATAATTATCCTTTACCGCAGCCCGGTATCTGGCTGTAATTAAGGCTAAATCCTGTAATTTAGCCCCTAGGGCCACTCCCATATTCTCACTGCGAAGCCGCAAATCATCTGAGCTTATGCGGTAGTGGTTAAGCTCCGTTATAGTACTGGCTAGGGAGTCTACAAAGCCATGTTTGTCCACTGTCCGCCGATAATATTTCAAGTCGCCGGCAACCTCTAACAGCACCTTCCTAAGAAGCATGGTTTTGCCCAGCTCGTCCATTACCTGCCCGGTAGGCCCCCCAAGCAGTGAAAACAGCCGATAAGCTAGCCGGTTAAAGCTAAGCACCTGCACCTGGGTAACCGCAGCGCGCCCTGTAAGGATAAGCCGCTCCGATTGTAATGAGAACTGCTCCGGTACAAGATAATATAAGGGCCGTTCCTGAGAAAGCTGGGCCTCTATTTCATTAAGGCAAAATGTAGTCTTGCCAGAACCGGGCGGCCCTAAAATGAATTGCAAAGACATAGTAGGCTCCTTAACAGCGGTCAAAAAACTTTTGAATTATTACAATATTGTAACACATCTATACAGTAGCATAAAAATGGTATAAGCTAGTCCTCGCTTAATAGACTTTTTGCATACTAAGACGTATTTATAAGCAAAATAAAAGAGAAAATGAATGGAGGAAACCCAAATGAATGAAAAAATGCGCGTACTGGACCTGCTGGATGCAGGTAAAATCAACGCCCATGAAGCCGAAGCATTACTGGAAGCCCTAGGCAAAAGCCAAAGTATCCTGCGTAAGGAAACCCGTGACAATGTAGAAGAAAAACTGCAACGCTTTGCCCAAGACTGCGGCAGGTTTGCTAAAGAAGTAGGCAGCAAGGTACATGTCTTTTACAAAGGTGTAGAGCCAAAAATTAAAAAAGCCACGCAAACCGCATTAGAAAAAGCCGCCTGCGTACTGGAAGACGTAGCATGTTCTATAAGCGAGTCTTTGGAAAAGGCAGCAGAAGAATGCTGCAATGAAGAATGCTGCCCAGAAGCAGAAGGTTGTTGTGAAGAAGAGCCTCAAAGCACTTGTTGTGAGGAAGAACCGCCAAGGTATAACTAAGCAATTTTGATTGCCCCCAACCCCCTTATATAAAACGCCCCCGGTTGTTAGTTTTTGATGGCCGGGGGTGTTTTAATGATGGGGGGTAGGATAAACCACTGATTATGGTAGATATTATGTAGAGAATGCTGCATTAGCGGCGATTAATCGTATGCAGGATGCATTTGAAGGCGAAGCGGAACGTCTTGGCCTACATGATGAGGGCGATGTGGTTGCAATGGTAAAGGAAATTAGACGGGAAAGATGGGAGAATCGTCATGCGAATCATGCTTGATACGAATGTCCTTATTTCGATGTTTTTATTTCCTTCTAAAATTATGAACCACTTGAAGCAAGTACTATGTGAAGAACATCATGCTATTTTAAATGACGTAGATATATTCATTTCAGGTGATAGCGATTTTGGGGCAGTGGCAGTTGACCGTCCGGAGGTTATGACACCCTCTGGGTTTTTGGAGAAGTATGCTTAACGATTGGAGGAGCCATTGCGAACCCACCAGAATGCTTACTATGCAACATATTAGAAAAATACGCCCAAGGTGAAGAGGAAATAAATATCGTATACGAATCCGATTATTTCCTAGCCGCCCACAATACAAAACCATTTGCAGATGTACATGTTTTTATTGCGTCAAAGCTGCATATACCCACTATTTTTGATATATCCGAAGAACATGACGCCCTTGTGGTAGACTGGATGAAAGCAATCAAAGTAGCCTCCCAGGAGGTTATTTCGTTAAGGGGGGCTTGCAAGCTGGTAATGTATTTAGGGGCACTCCAAAATACTAAGCATTTCCACTGCCATGTAATATATGACCCGTCTTTAGATTAGATCGCCGTCTTACTAAGCTGCCAGGTAACCCCAAACTTATCCGTAACCATACAATAAAGCTCGCTAAAAAACGTCTTCCCAAGCTCCATTTGCACAGCTCCCCCATCACTAAGGGAGGTATAAAGTCTTTTGATCTCACCCTCATCCTCGGTACCAAGGGTAAGGGCAATGTTCGTTCCTTTTACATAGTTAGCCCCAGGCGGGCAATCGGAAAACATCATATTACTCCCAAATACAGGCAGGCTTGCGTATAGTACTCTATCTGCGCCCTCCCCGGTTGGGGCAAACCCTGCTTCGCCATAAGTCATAATATTTGTGGGCATATCCAGCTTAAACACCCCGCAATAAAACTCCAATGCCCCCAGACAATCCCCGTCAAAGTTTAAGAATACATCAAATGACATATATGTCACTCCTTTCTTAGCTGATTTTAACATTTTCTGATATACTTGCAATAAGGAAACAACAATACGCACCCATATGGTGCAAAAAGGAGTGAGGTATGAAAAAAATCATTAAAAAAATAATGACGGCAGTACTTGTACTGGTATTAATATCAGGAGTACTGGCCCCCGCGGCTACTTTTGCCAACACCCCATCATTAAGGGATCTGCATCCCCTAAGCCATGAGGATCTTATGGAATGGGCAGCATTAATAGAGGAGATTGCCATTTACCACGACTTAGGGCTGGTAAGTCTAACCCCAGAAGCCAGGGAAATAGCCCTATCCGACTTCGAGTACTTATTTAACATGGTAATGCAAACAGCCCCAACCCAAAACATAGTAGAGCGGTTAACCGGCTCTCCCATTGAATTTTATTTTGCCGTATACCACCAGATAATCTACAACAGCATACCAATCATATCCGATACGGCCCTTATTATGGGGGATAGATGGGAGACTCCATCGGATGACCCGCTGTACATGGCTGCTGACTATCTTTTCTCAATTTTGCTTATGTTAAGCCACTCTGTTGGTCATATTGGGCATATGGGGCCCCAGTGGGGTTCCCATTTTGAGGATATATTTTTTGGTGCTGCATACATCGTTAATGTATGGCACGATTTTATTTACACAACCCCATGGGGAATATTTTTTAGACTTCACTACGCAATATTTAACACCCCCTCTGTGCTGTGGTTTTACGGGATAGACCCGGCAGAATTTGACTTTGACACCCCCCTTGAGGAAGTGCTGGGTGCGGTGAATGCGGATAATATTGAAACCAGGATTATCGAGCCTGGCCGCATTGCCTACATTTCTATTGCCAGTTTTGCTAACAATATTTTATTTGACGGCGAGACGCTGTTTCCCTTTTACCGGGAAATCCAAGGCTTTGAGCATCTGATTATAGACCTGCGAGGAAATCCAGGCGGCTGGATGGGCTCTTTTCCCGAAAACTTTGTTAGGATGCTGATAGATGAAGAAATCGGCTTTACCAATACAGAGTTCTTTATGTACAGCGATTCCACCGCTGGTTTTTATGTAAATCCCTCCTGCCCCCATGGGGGCACTTTGTACGGGATATTCCCTGCGGCGGAGTTTGTGGCAGATAGGGGGATGACCCTGTTTAACCAAGAGGATTTAGCGTTACTGGACTATGTAGCCGTGTGGGAGGTGCGTTATTTTCCAGCGGCAAATAACATCCCCTTTGCAGGCCAGATATGGCTGTTGGTTGATGAAGGGTCTGCCTCTGCATCCGAAATGGCCGCGCAGATGGCACTTAACACCGGGTTTGCCACTGTGGTAGGACATCCCACTAGGGGTATTACCGGCGTGACCTATACCTTTGCCGCACTGCCATCTACGGGGATTGTTTTTAGGATTGATATAGGCTATACCGCTGATGCACATGGGCGTTCCTTTGAGGAGTTTGGGGTTGTGCCCGAGATAGAAATAAGGGCAGACCAGGACGCGCTGGATGTGGTTATTGATTTAATAGGCGAAGCCCCTGAGGCGGGCTTCTTTGATACGGTTGCGCGTAGATATGTAGACGGTGCAGCTTTTGTACCGGTTAGGTATGTGGCGGACGCCCATGGCTGGGGTGTTACATGGGATGGCCCTAATAACGCGGCGGTGCTTACCGATATGTATGGTATAGTTTGGGTGCTGACAGTGTCTACAGATAATATTTTTAATGTCGGCGGGAGGCTTTACATGCCTTTAGAGATGGCAATACAAATGTTTAGCTAAGCAATAATAGACTTCTTGCAAAATTACATTTGCGGCCATAAAACGTACGAGCATTAACGTGCACTGCTTATTCGGAATTTTGCAAGAAGTCTAATTAAAGTCCTCTTCGTCATTGTGAAGTGAAGCCGAAGCAACCGTTTCATTTTATAGTCAACAAACTTGAAAAGCAGAGTACAAAGCGTCATCAAAAGAATCATGAGCGTGTAGGATTTTGCGAAGATGCCGCTTAAGCCAAGCCCAGAAATGTTCTATGAGAT
>Ga0123355_10003483_pt1 | contig 22563 bp, 19 predicted proteins | sample TergutEmb28metaG_3_FD_89872 | JGI IMG/M metagenome (GOLD analysis project Ga0123355, IMG submission 89872) | Embiratermes neotenicus P1 segment gut microbial communities from Petit-Saut dam, French Guiana - Emb289 P1 | ecosystem: Host-associated > Arthropoda: Insects > Digestive system > Gut ... | reverse complement strand
TTAGGTGAAAAATTTATGGATAAAATAAAATTTGCTATACCAAAAGGCTCTTTACAAAAAGCCACCTCTGACTTTTTTGCAAAATCAGGATACAAACTCGGTACAATGGATCGTACATACCGTCCAACATTCAATGATCCTCAAATAGAAATTAAAGTTCTAAGACCACAAGAAATCCCAGTGTTTGTAAGCGAAGGACTACAAGACATAGGCATCACTGGCGAAGACTGGGTAAAAGAAAACAACGCAGATGTTGAAATTCTCCAAAATCTAGAATACGGAAAAATCCGTCTAGTCATAGCTGTCCCTAAAGATGTAGTCCAAAAAGACATGAACGAGTACATGGAATACATCTGGAGCCAAGGTAAAAACTTCCGAATTAGCACTGAATATCTGAATATCGCTTCAGAATATCTTAAAATGCAACCAAACTACAAGAAACGTTTCGGCACTCAAGATCCATTGCTGATTACTCCTTGGTGGAAAAAAGGTGACAACCCAAAAACAAAAATTTTCCTCTCATTTGGTGCAACTGAGGCTAAACCACCCGAAAACTCGGACTGCATCATGGATGTAACCGAAACTGGTACAACAATTGAAGCAAATAACCTCAAAATAATTGATACAGTCTTATCCTCAGCAGCTACCCTAATTGCTAACAAGAAAGCTCTTGAAGACCCTGAAAAACGCGAAAAAATTTATGACGTTGTTGCACTGCTTAAAGGCGTTGTTGACGGACAGAAACGCATACACATATTTGTTAATGTAAAGAAAGAAAACTTGCAGACTTTGCTTACTGAATTACCCGCACTGAAAAATCCAACGATATCTCCTCTCGCAGATGACACTTGGATTAGTGTAAACACTGTTATAGAAAAAGACTGTTTGATCGAACTTTTGCCGAAAATCCGTAAAATTGCCCAAGGCTTAGTTGTGTATGAACCTCGGCAAGTACTGGCGCTAGATGAGATAGCGCGGAGAACAGAATGCTAATGCAAACAAAAATAGTTAAACAATGGACAACTCAAACTCTGCCTTCAAACTGGTTCACCTTACAGGATCAAAAAAATGTAGACCAACTAGCAGAAACAGTTAAAACCATAATTAGTCAGGTGCGTAAAGATGGTGATAACGCACTTATCGGTTTTGCAGAACAATTTGATAAGGTAAAACTCTCTCCGCAGTCTCTTCGTGTCTCTGCAGAAGAAATAGAGGAAGCTTATAGTAAAGTTACATCTCAACAAATAGCTGCTTTACAGTTCATGAAACAACGGGTTGAAACTTATCAGAAACAGCAACTGCAAACTGAAAATCAACTAGATATTGATGGTATCACAGTAAAAACTGTTTTTTGTCCTCTGGAAAGTGTAGGATGTTATGTTCCAGGCGGACAAGCTGCTTATCCTAGTTCTGTTGTTATGACGGTGATCCCGGCTAAAGTTGCTGGCGTAAAACGTATAGTTGTATGCTCTCCTTCAAATGCACAGGGTAAAGTGAATGCCCTAGTTCTTGTTGCTTCGGATATCTGTGGGGCAACTGATGTTTTCAAAATAGGCGGCGCTCAAGCTATTGCAGCATTGACTTACGGTACACAAACCATAAAATCCGTCAACAAAATTGTAGGCCCTGGAAGTAAATATGTAACCACAGCAAAAATTTTGGTTTCCAAAGATGTTGCTATTGATATGCCTGCTGGTCCAAGTGAAGTGCTAATTTTAGCCGATGACACCGCAGACCCCCGATTGGTGGCATTTGATATGATATCCCAAGCTGAACATGGAACAGACAGCGTTGCAGGCTTAATCACAACATCTGCACAGATAGCAGAGGCTGTTCAGCAATACTTGTCTAAAATTATCGTATCGACTGAGCGAAGCGAAAAAATCTCTGAATCACTCAAAAAATACGGATTCATAATCACATGCAATAATATCGAAGAAATGATAAAACTATCTAACCAATTTGCACCTGAACACTTGGAAATCATAACCAAAAACGCTAAAGAATTATCGAAAAAACTAACAGCAGGATTAATCCTTCTTGGCCCTTATAGCCCAGTTTCACTTAGCGATTATGCAAGTGGAACTAACCATGTCCTGCCCACAGGAACATTTGCGCAGTCCTTTTCAGCATTAGGCGTATCTGACTTTTTACGCCGTGTTAATATTGTGGAATGTTCCAAGGCAGGTTTAGAGAAAACAAAAAATAACATCAAAATACTTACCGACGCAGAAAATCTTCCTAATCACTACAAATCATTAGCCGCGAGGTTCAACAATGAATGAATCATACCGTAAATGGTTCGAACAAAAAAAATTGAAACTACAAAACCTTGATTGTTACTCTGCAGGCGTCACACCTGAAAAATTAGCACAACAACTAGATGTCGACACTTCTAAAATTGTAAAATTAAACTTTAACGAAAACTTTTTTATCAACCGTAACCGCCAAACACAACTGATCAAACAGGTTGCAGATGACATCGATTTACGTATGTACCCTGAAGACGAAGTGCCAAAAATAGTTGAAAAACTATCGGAATATCTGAGTGTTTCTGAAGACAGTATAACTATTGGTAATGCAGGCGATGAATTACTTGATCGTATTATACGACTTTTTATTGAAAAAGATGATATTGCTATCTCTTTTACTCCCTCTTTTATAATTCCACAGTTATGTGTGAAGCGACAAGAAGGCGAATATGTTACAGTACCCCTAAAAAACAATTTCCAGCTTGACGTATCCACAATGTTGTCTTTTTTTTCAGCAAAAACCCGTTTGCTTTACTTATGTTCACCTAACAATCCAACCAGTAACCAAATGAAACCAGAAGATATCGAAATTTTAGCCAAAGCTTTCCCCGGTATTGTCATTTTAGACGAAGCATACAGCGAGTTTGCCGATTACTCTTTTGTGTCACGTATTCAAGAATTCCCAAACATGATCATACTGCGAACTTTTTCCAAAGCTTTCGGACTTGCCATGTTAAGACTTGGATACGCAGTTGCTAATCCTGAACTCACAGAAATTCTAACAAAAAAAGCCCCTTTACCATATCCAGTGAGCGGATTTACTGTGCAAATGGGTATTAAAATGTTGGAAAACATAGATATCATGCAAACAGCAGTTACAGCTCTAAAATCAGAACGGGAAAAACTCGTAAAAGCATTAAACCAAATAGATGGTGTGCAAGCATTCAATTCACAGGCTGACTTCATACTTATTAACACAAATTTGTCTGCGGACTTTGTGTATGAAAAGTTACTCAAATGTGGCATTATGCTTAAAAAATGTGGCAAACTTTTACAGTATGAGAACTGTTTCCGCGTAACTGTTGGCTTGCCTGAAAATAACATTAAATTAATTGAAGCATTAAAACAAATAAATGAGGAATAACTATGCGCGTTGAAGAAGTTTACCGTAAAACCAAAGAAACTGAAGTAAAAGTAAAAGTTAATCTTGACGGCGAAGGCAAAGCCGTCGTTAACTCTGGTATACCATTCCTAGACCACATACTAACAAGCCTTGCTACACATAGCCTGATTGACATTGAAGCTAATGTTAAAGGTGACTTAACACATCACTGTATAGAAGACTTGGCCATCGGACTCGGTACAGCGATAAGCAAGGCCTTGGACACACGTGAAAATATTACACGTTTCGGCAGTGCTGCTGTCCCCATGGACTGCTCAATAGCGATTGCTGCTGTTGACTTGATCAAGCGCCCATACTTTATAATTAATCTTAAATTCAAGGGGCGAAAAGTAGAAGAAATGCAAACAGAAGACATAAACCATTTCTATGAATCTCTAACAAACTCATTACAGGCTAATGTACACTTGTTTACAGTATATGGTAGTAATGATCATCATAAGGCAGAAGCTGCAACTAAAGCCTTTGCGCTGTCGTTACGTCAAGCCGTTACATTTGATTCACGCCGTAAAGGCATACCAAGCTCTAAAGGAGTAATCTAATGGTAAACGCTGTCCTTGTTGACTATGATATCAATAATCTGTTAAGCTTTAACTGTGCTCCAAACAGAGTTAAGTTCAATGGGTCTATCGAACTTTGGTATAGGCTATAGCAGCAATTGATACTATACTTCTGCACGGTTAGGTAATTTTATGACTGACGTAAAAAACTTTGAATACGTTAAAGGAATTATCAAAGACAAAGTTTCGTATAACTTTGATATAGTGAGTAAATAGTGATTCAGTATGCAGTTGATTCCAGCTATAGATTTAATGAACAGCAGAATTGTGCGTTTAACCCGGGGAGACGCTAAAACTGCCAAAATTTACGATCAATTCGGTGGGCCTGTAGAAACTGCAAAACGTTGGTGTGCTGAAGGTGCAGGTAAACTTCACATAATCGATCTCGATGCCGCATTTGGTCAAAGTAATAACCATTCAGTGATAACGGAAATCGCTAAAAATATTGACATACCTATCCAAATTGGTGGAGGTATACATAGTTTTGAGATTGCCGAGAAACTTTTTGACACAGGCATCACACAAGTTATACTTGGATCATTAGCGTTTAAAGACTCCTCAACTATAACCCAGCTACAAGATAAATTTGGTAAAGACTCTGTTATTGTCGCACTTGATAACAAAAATGGTTATATAATGATTAACGGTTGGCAAACGACAACTAATATGACCCTTCCGGAAGCAATTGACAAATTCACTAAACTGGGCGTAAAACGTTTCCTAGTTACATCTATCACTCGTGATGGCTCACTTAATGGCCCAGATCTTGAAACTCTTGCTGAAGCCGCTAGCTATTCTTGCGCTAAAATTTTGGCGGCTGGTGGAATAGGCTGTATAAATGACCTTTTAAATCTTAAAAAAATTGATGTAGACGGTGTAGTTATTGGAAAAGCTCTATATGAGGGACGGTTTACACTAAAAGATGCTATACACAATATGGAGGTTTAAAATGTGACACCCGAAAAACGTATCATACCTTGTTTAGATGTTAACCACGGAAAAGTAGTCAAGGGCATCAATTTCTTGCACCTCAAACATGCTGGTGATCCAGTGGAACTGGCAAAACGATATAGTGACGAAGGTGCTGACGAGCTCGTTTTTTTAGATATAACTGCAACTAGCGAAAAACGTGACATTTTACAGCAATATGTGGCGGCTGTGGCTAAAGCGACGAGTATACCTTTCACGGTAGGTGGTGGTATACGCAATGTAACAGACGCAAAAAATGTTCTGCAAAGTGGTGCTGACAAAGTTTCAATTAACACAGCAGCTATAGAAAAACCTCAGATGATTACAGAATTATCTGACGTTTTTGGCCAACAGCGCATAGTTATTGCTATTGATGCTAAACGTAACCTGAATCCATCTGAAGGTAAAATTACTGTTCAAACCGACGAAGGCCCTGTATGGTTTGAAGTTATTACTTCTGGAGGCGAAAAATTTACTGGTATTGATGCTATTGCATGGGCATTACAAGCAGAAAAATTGGGTGCAGGCGAATTCCTTGTTACCTCTATGGATAAAGACGGTACTGAAAGTGGATTTGACATTGAACTAACACGAGCAATCTCTGAACATGTACATATCCCTGTTATTGCAAGCGGAGGCGCAGGATTACCTCAACACTTTGTTGACGTCCTCACCACTGGTAAAGCACACGCAGCATTAGCCGTTTCCGTTTTTCATTATAACAAATATCCTATACAAATAGTAAAAGATTATTTGCGCAAAGCAGGTGTAAACATAAAATCGTGATATCTCAAGAAATGCTCACCAAACTCGATTTCGCTAAAGGTAACGGTTTACTCCCCGTTATAGTCCAAGATGTAAACACAAAAGTTGTATTGATGCTCGCATATGCAAACAAGGAAGCTTTGGCTCTAACTTTGAAAACTGGTAAAGCAACATATTGGAGTCGTTCCCGTAACGAAATATGGGTCAAAGGTGAAACTAGTGGTCACACACAAAAAATTGTTGAAGTATCCATTGATTGTGACTATGACACATTACTTTATACGGTCGAACAAAAAGATAATGCCTGCCACACTGGTTCGTATAGTTGCTTCTTTAACAAACTAACGTAACTACGGCGCCTCTTTTTTATTTGAATTCTACTGGTTCCAAAAAAAATATTATAACTTGTGAAAAACTGGATTTTAAACATGATCGTACATTGTATCGTTAGCGTATTTGCCTGTGTCCATTTCATTTTCAATTTCTTTCAATAATAATATACGTTTGAATGTCGGTGGATGTGTCGCAAAGAGACCGTTTAACCGTGTCCATGTGTCATGTGCTTCTTTTTCCATAGCTAATTGGAGTTCGCGCTCATCAAGTACGCCATCTCTGTCAAGGTCATACTTATTCTTGTTTTCCATTATCTGTCTCATTTCTTGTCTTGCCTTCGCGGGGTCTCCTATGTAAAATGCTCTTGCACCTTCTGGTGGTTTTGGCGAAATTGATAAGCCATAAGTGATTTTAGCTAAAGCGCTTTCTAAATCATGAGGTGAATCGGTAACATATGCTGCGAAAGCATCTGCAAAATGTTCTCGTAATCTGCTAAGTCGCATAACAATCAGAAAAGTTATAATGTACACAAAGAATGATACAACTCCGATAACAATTAAAATTGCGCCGCCATTATCGTTTTTGTTTCTTCTTCTCATATTTGAAAATATACTCGCCCGCAAAGTAACTTGCGCGATCATGTATGCAATTAATGGCAAAGCAGAGAGCACAGTCATTATAACGTAGTCTTTGTGTTTAATATGACCTAACTCATGAGCTATTACACTGCGAATCTCACCTTGATTAAGCTGTTGTAACAAACCTTCATGTACCGCCAAAGTAGCACTGCTTGTAGTTCTACCAAAAGTAAATGCGTTAGGTGCCTTATTAGGTACAATTGCAAGTTTAGGCATAGGCAAACCACTCTTATCTGCAAGTTCTTTAACCGTTTTTTCAAGCCATGGCGACTCCCCAGGTTTAACATACTGCAACTTTGTGGTGGCAGTAACTATTGCCGGGCCAATTGCATACTGAAATAGAATAAACAGCGCTGAACCGCCAAGCGTAATAAAAAGTCCAGTTAACAGATCAAATCCTAAAAAGTGAACTATCGCAAAAATAAAAAGACCAAATATGAAAACTGAAAAGAATGTTGCTGTTGCCATTGCAAACTTTAATTGAGACAAATTTGTCACGTAATCTTCTCCTACGATTGGTTCACAAATCACGTTTGAGAAAATTAAGTCTTTCTCAAAAATAAATCTTTATACATATTCTCTGGCGTAGTTTAAATTTTATAAAAACTGTTTTAAACACTGAATTTCTGTATGATATAGCAGTTTAACTTTTTATAGTCCATAGCCGCAGTGTTTAATCCAGCCTTCAATATCGACAGGGGTTATGGTGGCCAAAGCTTCAGAAATAGCGGCATACAAAACAGCCAACGTTCTAGCCTTAACTTTACGCAAATACGCCTTAATTTTAGACCACAACAACTCGACAGGATTAAAATCAGGCGAATACACAAGCAAAAACACCACCACCAAAGGATCTAAAACACCCTTCACCTTGTGCGAAGACAAATTATCCAACACCAAAACATCCCCAGCCCTCATCACAGGCGCCAAAACCCGCTCAACATAAAAACCAAACAACTCCCCATTCAAAGTACCCCTAAAAAACAGCGAAGCAACAAAACCTCTAACACTCAATGCACCCATAACCGAAACTCGCTCAAAACGCACATCAGGCACATAATCCACCACCCGATTATGCGAAAACGCCTGACCATAAAGACGTGTCATATCACAATTAATACTGCTTTCATCAAACCAGTACACATTATGTACGTTTAGGGTTTTTTGTTTCTCACACCATTGTGTTCGTGTTTCTATGACGTCGTCTCTTTTTTGTTTACTTGGGTGGAGTGTCTTTTTTTAAAAGTTAGGCCAAGTTTTTTGAGGCGTTTGCAGAGTGCTGCTTGACTTATTTTTAAATCAAATGCTTCTTTGAGTTCCTTTAGAGTTATGTCGGGTTGTTGTTTGATTTTTTTTACTATGGCATTCATGGTTTGGTTTGTGACTTTTGGTTTTCTGCCGCAGTTGAGTGGTTCTGGTTTGTAGGTGCCTGTTTTTTGGTATTTGTTGTAGACGCGTGTTACGGTTCGTTCGCAGATAAGTAGTCATTTTGCTATGTCTTGTTTGTTTTCGCCAGCTTGCATGTGTTTAGCAATAGTGTTTCTTTTTTCGTTTGATATTGGTTTTGGCATGTACTCTCTACAAGTACAATGACCTCAGACTATAAAAAGTTAAAGTGCTACACTGCTTTTTTGTAGTTATCATAATACTATATGTGAGAAATGTTTCTTCAGATTATGTATACACATGAAAAATTAGGAGAGTGTGCACTTAAATATTTTTGTTGTTGTGTTTTGTAGTTGGTTGAACCTGTTGGTAGTTGTTACGGCGTGCCAGATGTGCAGGGTTAAATTAACCATGTGTGGGTTGTGTGAAACAACATTAGTACCTCTAGTAAACCTGTCAAGATGATGACGTGTATTGCTGTTGTCGCGTTCAATATATAAGGCATATGGCTTTACCGACAATGTGGCCGCTCTTTGTCAATAATATCCCTATAACCCGTGTAAAAAGTACCGTTTTTTAAATGCTTGACCTTTTGATAGAATCTTTTAAATATTGAAGTATTTCGTCTGCCCAAAACCCTGGTAATAGTTCTTCGTGCGCTGCAATCAACTGCTTTAATGACTCAACGCTTATTTTTTTACAACCAACAAAATGCCAAACATCATCAAACTCTATCTCTCTCAGGTCGTTTGGCCCTTTGGCTGTGGCAGATTTTTTTCCAAAATCTCTAATCCATCGGTATACTATTGTGTGTTTTATTTGGAGGATTTTCCTATGATTCTAAAGGAGCCTTTGTCCATTGTGTATAGTAGTATGCAGAGAGCTTTTTTTGCTGCTATTTTTTCGTTGGTGCGATTATCGCCTAAGCGAAAGTAGCATCTGCAGTTTTTACATCGACAACGCTGCTTGCCTCCAACCACGCCACTTTTAACCACATTTTCTGAACTACACTTTTTACAAACAACCACGATGTCTTTGTCAACTCTATCAGTAACACCACAAAAATACGTTCAAGTTAACACATCAAAATTAGATGGGATAAGCTCCACAAATTCTACAGAACTGAATTTTGGTCTTAACATAACCTTTGCATTGTGGACAGCGTTTTGCACCATTATCTAAATCTGGAAAGACTTCTGATGGCTTATTAAAAATTTTTCTAAATGTTTCATAATAAAGCAATTGTTCTTTATCACGAATTTGAACATTATCTGTTTCAAGAATATCCTTCTGTTTTTCTGTAACTTCTGCGTCAGTATACTGTTCCTGGAAAAGAGTGTTTAATGCAGATGTTCCTGTTCCTGTTTCAAGAGGTGCTTTAGGCCTCCAAATGACTTCTTGAGGTATAACATCTTCATAAGTTTTACGCAGTAACCATTTGCTGTATTTTTCACAATTATGTATATTTATTTTAACCTTTATTGGTAACTTTTTCGCCCAGTCCATAAATAAAGGATCAAGATATGGTTGTCTTACTTCTATTCCTAAAGACTTTGCCAATGGAATACTGCTGAAACTCATCTCTACCCACATGTTAAGTTGCTTTTTGTAAAGTTCTTCTTCTGAGAGATGAAATTGCCACGGATAACCAAAAAGCTCATCTAAACCATCTCCGGTCAAAATTTTGGATATCCCATTCTCTTTTAAATGAATCAACCCGATATAGATGGACATACTATTTCTTACATCCATAGGATCAAAAGTTTTTAATGCCTTAACAACTTTAGGCACATTTTCTAAAGCTTCTTTAACATCAAAACTATACGTCTGATGCTTTTTGAGTTTTAGAAATTCCACCATTTTTTTAACATACAATGCATCTTTTGGATTACCCTGTTTAAATGCGACAGTTAACGTTGAAATGTCTGGCTTGTGTTTTATAGCTTCGTAAGCAATTATCGATGTGTCTGTTCCCGCGGAAAATAATATGCCATCTCCCAGATTGCTTTCGATGACTCTGTTAACTACTTTTTTTGCTTCTGGTATAAGATGTATGTATTCTTTTGGATCAAGCGACATTACTATTCCTAAGAGCCTATCCTTTTTTACCTTATTTAAGTTTCGTAACTGAGGTGTTAAAACAAAAAATGTACCTCTGTTGGAAAAAATTGAAAAGTCGTACGTAACATCAAAAATGATAAAAATTTTTTAACAATTTTTTTTGACTGCCGTAAAACATTTTAGAACCAATCAATCTACAAAATCTGTTAGCGTGGCAAAATGGAGCGATACTCTTTACCTAAAACGTCTGTAAAAATATTGACAAAAGATAACGTAGTTGCCATAATTAGTGATACCCCTTTAATCACTATCAGTTCAGGGATTTACAATGGTGGCTACAAAAAAGTCAATGCAATCTTAAACGTTTCTGTGCCTGATAACTATAATGATACACATCTTCATGATGATCCACTGAATTTGATCTATGCTGCACAAAAAAATCTACAAATTTCCACAGACTTTATTGCTATGCTCACTGCTGCAAAGATTCAAAACCTTTCTATAACTACTAGGCAAACTGGTGATATAACAATAGTTGCAATAGCTACTGCTGGTTGGCGACACGGTGAATCTGCAGGTGAGGAGATACTAAACAGTCATTATACACCTGGGACAATTAACATAATGATTCTTCTAGATGCTAATCCAACTGATAGCTGTTTGGTTAGTCTGTTTTTGACGACAACTGAAGCTAAGACTGCAGCAATGAATGATTATGACATTCGTAGTAGATATAGTGGTGATGTTGCAACTGGAACTATTACCGACAGTTTGTCTGTAGCGGCAACTGGTGTAGGCGAAAAAATTGAACTCGGTGGACCTGCTTCAACTATTGGACAACTTGTGGGTAGTGCGGTAAGACAAGTTGTCAAAGAAGCTGCAGACAAGCAGGAAGGACCCCATAAAGGGAGAACATTGGCTCGAAGACTTTCAGAACGACATTTATCGATAGAGCATTTAGCTACTGAGCTCTCAAAAATCCAAATTTTTGGAGACAAACATACAGTTATTTCTACATTGGAACAGTGTTTAGCGACAAATCCTGTTTCTGCAATATTTTTGTTGGCGGCTGCAAAATCGGATGATGATCTAAAAAAGGACTTGATTCCAAATAACTTTGATGTTGTTTCTTTAAGCAAAAGTTTTGGTTGTTTGATCCTTGAACAAAAATTTGTAGAAGCACTGCCGAATTTCTCAGAGATTAATTTACCTCCTTTTACTAAATATGCCGCAATTTCTATTCTTCAGAATTCTTTATCTGAAAATTACTAGTTTATCGTTTTAGTAACTATTTGTTGCTTGTTTTTCTGCTTTTCATCTCTGTTTTTCAGGATGAACGCAGTTATTGCTAAACTTAGCGTAATAGTGCTTAACGAAGTTGTAATTGACATGAAATTCAATCCTATATGTGTGAGCCCAAGGAATAATCCCGTAATGCCTGCTATGCCAAAACTTAGAGCAACGCTCAAAACAGTTCCTTCTATAAGGTCTAACTTGTCTTTTTTCCTAAAAAGTATGTTAACTAAACAATTGCCTGGGATAACAAACAAAAAGATAACGCTAAATGCATAGCGTAGGAAAACAAGTATTGACCCGGCGGGTATGAGATAAACGAAAAGAAGAGTTAACACTGTAAATATTACAATTATTTCTAGCCAACGCAGAGGTTTCATACTCACTATAATACACATGCTTAAATAAAAATAAACTCATAAAAAAAATAAAAAGAAGATGTTTAGGCGAATACCTTGAATATTGGATGAGATTCAACATCTACTGGTTGTGTCTCAAAGTCTGCCGCTGCAGATGCAACATATGTATCAACAATTGCAACTGCTGGGAAAACCCATTCAGCTTGTTCAGCTGGACCAAACATTAACCAGTTAGCACCCATTGCTTGCAAAATTGCGTTAGTTGCTGTAACTGTGCCTTTTCGGTATTCTTTTGCAATGTTAGCTTTTACCCAACCCATGGTTGTAACAACATTACCACTACCTGTACCTACAGGATGGCCATATTTCTCTTTCATCATTGGAAAAGCTACAACTGAGCTTCCCATATCTGGTTGGAAAGATGGCATGGATGTGTCAACTAGAGGTTTTGTAATTCCACCTTTTGCTGCAAGTGCTAAAGCTTCGTCAGCAACGTTCATTCTGCCTGCAAGTGTTGTATCGTGTGGATCATCTGCTAGAACAATCGACATTGTAATACCGCTATCTTTCAAGTTTGCTAACTCCATATCAGTTACTCCTTTGTAAACTGAATTGTAGAAGCATCTCTCTTGTATACCCATTTTTTTCGCCGTATTTGCTGCCGCCATACGCGTTCTCGGACTCATAGCATCAAGCATAAGTGGTACTTCAGTGTGTTTGGTAATGAAGTCAAAATATTTTTCAAAAGCCATTTCTGTTGTGCCGACAATGTCAAAAGCGAAAGGTACGCCTGAGATGTCACTTTGTACATGACATCTGTTTATGATATCTTCTGCAGCTTTAGCGTCAAAGACACCTTTGTTTGCATCAGAAACCATTTTTTGACCAAGCCAGAAAATAGAGCCAATAAGAAATGTTGGTAACTCACCTGGTTGGCCACCGACCTTTACTTTTCCAATTTCATAGATTTTTTGCGGGGTATTGAATTTTCGCATGTTGCTTCATCAGCCAACGCTTATTTCTTCATTGCTTTTTTGGCTAACTCTGGGGCTTCTTCTTTGTTTTTGCCGAAGAGTGCACCAAATGCGTCTGCGTCTTCTTTTTTAACTGCTGCGCCGCCCATGATTATGCCAATTTTGTCTCTTAGACCTGCTGCTTTTAGTGCTTCATCGAGTTTTACCAAATTGTTCTTTGCTGGTACAGTATTAATTGAGAGTGCAATAAGGTCTGCATTGTTTTCTTTTGCTTTGTCAACAAAAACTTGTGGTGCAACACTTTTTCCTACGTCGACTGTTTTGAACCCTGCACGTTTTAGTGATTTGCGAACTGCTTCTTTTGCTGTATCATGCATATCTGGTTCAATGTTTCCGATTACTACTGTGCCTATTGGATTTTCTGGTTCTGGAGGTTCTTTTTCCATCATAGATTTAAGCCAGGACATATAAACACCTATTTACGTTTTTTTACTCTGGCTTTTTATACTCGAATTTGCTATTTAAACTTTTAACCTCTCTATTAATATACGTTTAAAAAGAAGAGTAATATCTAATGGGTTCGACATATGATTAAAGCTACAAATAAACATTTGATGCTGCTTTTTGTAATCTTTGTTTTTGCTTTTCTGTACCGTTTTCTATTGATGACTTATGAAATATATCCGTCAGGTTCTGATATAGGATTACATAACAGTGTCATTTATTCAATAATTAATCAGGGCGGTAATGTTGATTATCTTTATAACAATTATCACATGGGTGGTGGATTATCCATTACTTTCCCTGGGTATCACCTTTTTGTTGCTCAAACTATGATGCTGACCGGTATGCCTGAATATTTTGTACATGCTTTGGTAACTTCGTTATTTTCATCTGTAATAATATTAGTTTCTTATCTTATTACACGGGTTGTATGGAAGGAATCTGCAGCGCTTGCTGTTGCTTTTCTTATGGCGATTTCACGGTTCGATATTGAAATGTTGCTCTGGGGTGGTTACCCAAATGTTGTTGCTCTTTTCTTGATTCCTGTAACTTTTTATTTGTATATTCAAAAAAATCGCTTTACAAAAGTTCCTTTCTATCTTACAACATCACTGTTGATTGGCTCGATATTTCTGACGCATTCATTGAGTAGCCTAATGTTTGTAAGTATCTTATTTTCTGTGATTTTAGTTGGTTTACTTTTTTACAAAAAAATTGGAACTACCCGATTTGAAACGTTAAGCTGGTTATTACCTGTTATCTTTGGTGGCTTAATTGTTTCGCCTTATTTGGTACGAATTGTCCCAGTGTATCTAGTTAATCAGTCAACTGTAGAAATTAATCAGGCAATACTTTCTTCTCGAGTATTGCCTTTAGAGATTGTTATACCGCTTTTTGTGGTTGTTAGTCTTTATTTTCTTTTATCTAAAAAGTATCATAAACATTACTTTACGGTTCCCACTGTTTTGTTGGCGTTATGGTTATTTGTTCCTGTGGTGTTCACACAAGGTTATCTTATTGGGCAGTATACTGATTACAACCGGTTTTTGTATTTTGTAATTACTCCTCTTATAATTTTAATTGGTCTCTTTGTTGATCACGGCTCAGGTTTTTTTGCCCGTGTAATCGATACCTACCGTACATTAACAAAACAATTAACTAACACAGTTAACGAAACAGATAAAATAGTTCACAAACGTTTGGCTAATTTTTCAAATAAATTCAATAAAAAATTAACTAAACCTAATTTGTATGTGGGCTTTCTCACTATTTTCTTGTTGATCTGTTTTTTCTTTATACCCGTTTTTATGACTCCAAGTGAAAGTTTAGCACCTCAAAATTTTTACCAAATAATGTCTACGCCTCTTTTCCAAGCTATGGATTGGGCTAAAGTCAACACCCCTGCTGATGCAACATTTGTCACCACAGCATATTATGGTTGGTGGTTTGCAGGATTTGCCCAAAGACTTACGTGGAGCGCTGTTGAGCCTCAGTTTCTTTCGCTCTCGCGTGAATTTTCAATTGCACAGGCGGCAACTAACATACTTGGTACTGACTATATTTTTGGAAGTTTGTTCAAACTTTCTGACGAAATTTCGTATATTCAAGTTCAAGAAGATGGTGGATATATGGCAAGACACAATCCTCAAATTCTTACAAACTTAAACGGAACTTATCTCCCTTATCCATTCTTCAATTTCAATAGTGATCAAACAAAAATTTTGTATGCCATAAATGATGTTCCATATTCAATATCGTTAGATAAGTTGCCTGTTAAAAATATGTACATGAAAAATGACACTCAGCACACAACAGTTTCAATAATTAAAGGTAATGAATATTTCACGTGTACCCAGTTAACAACAGTATATCAAGGCTCAAAGTTTGTTAACATAACAATTATACTTGAAACTACGGTGGAAAATGTCTCTCTATCTTGGTTACAATCCACATTAGATGTTAATGCTCTACAAGCAGGTTATGAAAGACCTAATACCCTTGGGTTTGTTGCAAAAGACGTTAACGCTTTTGGGCAAATAATATTTGATAAAAGCTTTCCAATGGTTAACTCTAGGGCATACAATGAATTAGGTTCTACTGAGGTTCGTCTTGACTATAATTTAGCTAGTAAAAAACAGATAGAGATACAGATGTCGTTAACAACTTATTCAGTTACTAATGATAAAAAGATATATGCCGATAATGAACTTTTCAGTGACTTTTTCGACAAACAGATTGTGCTTAATTTGGAACCAGAAAACCGTGCTAACTTGCCGCTCTTAACACCCTTTGATTATCAAACTGAACTAAAAATAAACAACATAAATTATGTTGTTGTGCCCAGTTATTATGAGCAAGAAACTGCTAAAGCCGAAATGAAACTCAAATTTGCGAATGATCCATTGTTTAACCTCGTGTTTATTAACGATGAGGTCGCCATATTCGAAGTAAAATAACTGTTACAACCTGAAAAGAGACGTGTCTTTCCAATTGGTACTCAAACTTTCAAAAAACAAACTGTTAGAGATTGCGTTTTTGACAGTTTTCTCTTTAATAGTAATTATCATCTTTTATAGTACCATCTCTGCGAATGGGCTCATTCTTGGAAATGACAATTCAGTACATCTATCACGCGCCCAAGAATTTCTAGACACGGGCCAAATATCTTTAGCTAATTTGGGATGGACACCGCCTCTCTACCAGATTTTGTTGGCTTTTCTAATTACTTTTACAGGTGCAACAAACGTTGAACAGTTTATTTTACTCGTTAAGATATCTGCTGTATTAACCAATTGGCTATTATTTTTTGGTGTGTACCTCATCAGTGCGAAATTCTTCAACAAAAAAATAGGTGTGATTGCAGCATCTTTACTATTTGTATGTTTCCCAATGTTTGAAATTAATATGTGGGCTGGTTACACAAGTGTTTTAGGTATAGCGTTTATGTTGCTTTTGTTTTTATATTTTCCTCTCGCAGTTGTACATAAACGCTATATGGTAATTGCTTGTGTATCTGCTTTCGCGTTGGTGTTATCTCATCAACTTACCCTGTTTGTATCTGTCTTAATTTTGGCTCCAGTTATGCTGTTTATGATAATCAAATCCAAGGGTAAAAATGTCAGCGCCTTGTTTTTCATAATTATCGGTGGTGGTATTGCTTTTTTCCTTTATTACGTTCGAGCGATGTTACCTTATTTGGGTGGTTTAATTGAACATGTATTCTTTGCGCAGAAAGCTATGGCATATCAAATTCCATCTACGTCTCTGTCTGCGTTTTGGTCAAATTTTGGTTTTGTATTAATTTTTGGTGTTATAGGTTTGTTTGCAGTTGCTTACAAGTTGTGGACCGAAAAGAAGCATGTGAGTAACCTAACTTTGATTCTTAGTTTCGTGATTCCTTTGTTTTTGGCGGAATCTTTTGTTTTTGGTTTATACCTACCATTTCATTGGTTTGTTTATTACATAATGCTATTTATGACAATGTTTGCTGCTGTGTCTTTGTTCTTTATTATCAATAAAGCTTTAACCTTTTATAAGCTACATAAGGCAAGCGTAAAGCGAGTTTATATTGCCCTTGTCGTTATCGGTCTAATTGTTCTCTCCTGTTTTGCACTTGTGATGCGTGGAGACGTGTTGAGCATACGACTTAGTGAGAGTGTCGCGTTTTATTCAGCTGCTGATCCATTGGCATTACAAGCTGGTCAATGGCTTAAAACTAATTATCCTGGATCTGCGACTGTGGTTGCTACTGCCGCACCGGGTTTTTGGTTTAATATTTTTTGTGGGAAAAACGTGATAGTAGCAACTGATCCCGCAGTTGAGCGAACTATGCTTTCTGAATCGATTTTGGGGTTGTCCTATGAAATAGAAACTCCTGTAACTCTTCTTCGTGCTTATGAGGCTAAAGGGAATACTTCAAGTGAAAATTATGTTTTCGTTAATGATGTTTGGAGGCTTGCAACTTTTTGTTCAACAGCTGGTGATTTTCTGTCTTATACTATTGATGGTGTATACAAAGAAGTGGATTTAAGTCAGATGACTAGACACTACACATTGGTTGATGATCAAGCAGCAAAAACTATAACGATTGTCTATATCAATGACGATGTTTTGGTAACTCAGACTTTTTTGGTTCAAAATACTTCTTATTCTCCACAAGTTACTTGGACTATAACTCCGGTAAGCCGTCCAGTGAGTAATGTTACCTTGTATCTGTCCATTTTCTTTCATCTATCTTTTAATTTTGATAAGGCATATTTGCCTGGTATCTTGAACTGGGAAAATCCTTGGGATAACCCAACGGATATGTATGAAACCCTATGGGCTGTAAAAGATTTCTCCAAAAATAGTCTAACTGATAACTATATAGCAGTGTATGATGAGCAGAATCAGGTTTATTACGCTATAAAATATAATGAACTGCCCGACTGGGGAAACGTAGGTGCTTTAGCTAATATGCAAATAGATGCAATTCGTTTCAGTTATTCATTTAACCATATTTCCCCTAATAATAACGTGGCTTTTTCTTATCAAACTTTAGCTTTCTCTGAAGACAGTTGTAAACAAAGTGTGCCGTTAACTCAAGTAGGCAAAATGTTTACTGCAAAAACCCCTGAAAATTTTACTGTTGACAGCCGTGATTGTTTTAACTCCATTAAAGAAAATAGTGTTAAATTCATTGTTTATGACAAAACCCAGTTAGATCCTAAATTTGTCAGAAACGATGCTATAAACTTGATTTACTCAAACGATCGTTATGTCATCTTTAGAATAGATTTATAAAAACAAAATATTTTTGAAATAAAATATGGGTGAAACAATTGTTGTTTTATTGTTTCTTTTGTAGTATTTCGGGGTTCTCACGCATGATTTGAGGTACGTATGCACATGCTGGATCCGTCTCAAATAAGTCACCAGTATAAAACTCGGCACGTGTTCTACATCCTCCACAGATCTCTCTGTACTCACAAATTCCACATTTACCCTTAATTTGACTCTTATCTCTTAGTTTAAGATGTAGAGGATTAACCTGCAGTTCATCCCAAGCAGTTTTTAGCTTCTTGTCTTTAACATTGGCTAAACGATAACCTTCATGGAAACCACATGGTCTATAATCTCCGTTTTCAGTTACACCAATGTAGTCTCCACCAATTGTGCATTTGCCTAGAAATTCATTAGTAAACCAATCCCAGAATCTCGCAGGATTTCGCTGTTTTACGATTCGTGCATAAAATGGTGAATAAACATTAACACGGAAATTATTGTTTCTCTTGTTATGATTGTATTTTAGCTCATAATCATAAAGTTGGTTAAGTGCTACTTCATACTGGTCTGCTGTTGGTGCTAGGTCTAACATATTGTCGCTCGCTCTTCCCACTGGAACAAGATTATGATAAACAACCATTTTGCCACCATATTCTGCTGCTAATTGACAAGTGTGTTCAAGAACATTGATGTTATACTTGTTCATAGTTGTGACGATGCAGTCAAGTAAGCCTCTTTCTCCCAGTTTTTTCATAGCATATGTTGCTTTATCATAACTTCCTGTTCCCCTAACAACATCATTTGTGGCTTTGTCACCGTCGATACTTACCGCAGTGTGGACTTCATATTTTGTTAGAAGATCCAGACGCTTTTGGTCAAAAGCAAAGCCACTTGTGATTAAACTTACCTCCATACCATATGTTTTTTTGGCATGTTCGATAATTTCAAAAATGTCTTCACGTACTAATGGTTCTCCTCCGCTAATACCGAACCATTTGGCACCAAAATTGTACATTTCATCGACAATTTTTTTGCCGGTTTCAGTACTTACTTCGTCATCTTTGGCAAATTTGGGAACATAGCTACAATAAATGCAATTGCCTACACATCGCCTTGTACATCGCCAAGTTACCATGTATAATGGTGGTCTGTTTTGAGCCAATTAAATCACAAAGTATTAACATCAAACTTTATCGATATAAAATTTCCTGTAAAAGGACATAAACATAGTTTAACTATTTTGGACCAATTGTCCAAAAAACTTGTTTTTTCTGGGTTTCTTAAGAAAAATGGTAAATGTATATGTTGTCGTTAACCTGATTTTTTTTACCTTAAAAAGTTGCTGTTGTTCTCTTTTGACAGTTTTTAAACTTTAAGTGTGGTTTTCGTCAAAAAAATTTTTGAATTTTGCTTTTCCGAAAGAGTTTAATATTTAATGAGGCTAATTTGTCCCTATTATAAGAGGTTAATATATGACTAATAACTCCTCTGTTGAAAAATCTAAAGATTTGGTTGTTACACCACCCCCACAAATTACTGGTGCAATGTCAAAAACTCGAATAATGACCTACACTTTCGCTGCATTAATGGCTATAACTATAATCACTGCTGTTCTATGGTGGCCAGCTATGACTCCTCATCCGGATATAGCCGCATGGGGGGTTGATATACCCGGTGCTATTGCGATGCCTCTCGGTGCGATTCTTCTGTTGAATGCTTTGATTGCTGTTGGAGTAGCTGTAATAAGTGACTTTGTAATCGGAAAAGCGGCAGTTGATAGTGAAGTAAACACAATGTCTGCAGCTGTTTTCGGTTTAATTGTTGCGCTTTCCTACTCGATTGGTGTTCCTACAATGAACGCGGGTGAAGCGTTGCCGCTTTCAATGTTGTGTGCTCCTAAATGTTTTATATATGTGGCTCTGATTTCATTTATTGGTCTTGTGGTTTTTAAGAAACTTCAAGGTGGTCTATTTGGTCGTAAACTTGTTAATCCTGCTGCAGCTGCAAAACTCTTAGTACTGTTGCCCTTTTTAACTTCGACATTTCTTGTAAAAGATCACTGGGCTGCAATGGATGCAGGTGGCATAGGTGTGCCCAAACTTGCAAGCAATCTAATGACTGAATATGGAACATTTGCTGACAGTATAAAATATTGTTATGGTTTACCTGGCGCCGCAGATCCTGGTAGTTTAAACTCTCTGATGATTCTAACGAAATTTCATGGCTGGCCTGGTGGCGCATCTAGTATTGCTGTAATAATTGTCGGTGCTATATTGATTTTCTTGTTACGTGACTACTTCAAATGGAAGATTACTGCTACATATCTCGGAAGCGTTGCTGCAATGTCACTTATCATGACTGGCATTTACGGCGGAGACCCAATGACACGTTTGATATTCGAACTGTTCCTCGGTAGCTCAATTTTCTTAGCGTTCTTCATGGCCACTGACCCAGCTTCAACACCATATTCGCGGACCGGACAAATACTCTTTGGTATCAGTTTAGGTGTGCTAACAGTACTCATTCAGACATACATGAACTTCTTCGGCGGTGCATTGCTTGCCTTGGTGATAATGAATTTAACTGTACCTCTCTTAGATCGTATAGGTATCCATAAGCCCTTTGGGAGATGAACAAAATGCCATATGAACATATAAAAGAAGTCAAAGAACAAGCACGTATAACCCCTATTGAAACCTTCCCTGACCCTAAAACTGCAATAGTCATATTGAACCAGCACTCGGGAAAGCCTCTTTCTTCCCTTGTTGCTGTTGATGACATAGTAGCAATAGGTCAAAAAATTGCCAGCTCAAAAGAACGCATAAGCTCACCTATACACAGCCCCATCTCAGGTAAAGTTGTTAAAATCGGTACTATCTACAGTCACTGCTCAGAATCATTTGCAGACGCACTCTTTATTGAAAACGATGGTAAAAAAACCAAAGCTAATGAATTCTCACCAATCTCTGAATCAGAACTAGAAAAAACAAAACCAACTGATTTACTTGACATAATTCGTGAGGCAGGTATCATTGGTCTTGGCGGCGCAGGCTTCCCTACACACATCAAACTATCACCACCCACAGAATTTCCAATTAAAAACTTGGTCGTAAATGCAACGGAAGGTGAACCATACGATACAGCTGACGAACGTTTACTTATCGAGAAAACAGCAAATCTGTTACGTGGCGTAAACGTGCTCAAAAAGATTCTAGGAAACCCAAAAGTAACAATTGCAACTAAAGTATCTAAAGCAGAAGCAGTACCAAAACTACAAGAGGTCTTTGGTAATGAGCCAGACACCACTGTAGTTGCAGGGCATTTCAAATATCAACAAGGTGATGCAAGTGTTCTCCAAAAAGCATTATTCGGCTATGAAACACCACCAACAAAACGCTCATATGAAATGGGTTGCATCGTTCAGAACGTTGCTACAATTAACGCAATTGCAAATGCAGTATTTGAAGGCGAACCACTCATAAGCAGAGTAGTCGCTTTCAATGGTGATATAGCACAGCCCAAAAACTTGCTGGTAAAAATCGGTACTCCAATAAGCGACATCTTTAATCAAAACAATATCGATATGAACGATATTGGCCAAGTTGTCGTCGGTGGAGTTATGATGGGACACGCAATTCCAACGACTGAAGCGCCAATAACCAAACGTAGTTCAAGTATCATAGCATTCTCAGAAAGCAGATGTAAAAAAGTCCAAAAACAAACTGCGTGTATACACTGTTCAAAATGTATCAGTGCCTGCCCAGTTAAACTGCATCCAATCATGATCTACAATGCAATCATGAAACCAGATTTTGACACAGTAGAAAAACTTTGGAACAAAGACTGCATCGGATGCGGAACCTGCTCGTATGTTTGTCCATCACGGATACCACTAGCAAGCACTATCATGGCATCACGATAAATGCCTAACTATCCCTAAACATGGTTTTCCATGTAACCATTTTTTTAATTAAATGATTGAACTTGTTTTGGTTTGGTCCTGTTAATAATTAGCTTTTTTGTTGAATTTCACTTGATAGTTAAACGTTAGTCTGTTTATGACTTACAGAATAACGTGTAAAAACCAGATATCATGATTCTTATGATATATGTTTTATTGCTGAACGTTGTTCTTTTTCTTTTGTTTGTTTTCAGTGACTATTTTCAGTTTTTTGTAGCGAATACTAAATATGTTTGGTCTACCGGTTTGTTATGATGATTAAACATGACGTATTGTCCTGAATGCGGCGGAGAAATGCAGTATATGGCTGTAACTAAACTATATGTTTGTAAAAGCTGTGGTTTATCAATTACTGGGCAGGATCTTGAAGAGTTTAGAGATCGAAATAGACCAAGTGACGAAACTGAAGATGAAATAAAGGAAAACCGTCGCAAAGAATACCTAAAATGGTACTTAAGTAAAAAATAAAATAATGCTTAACGCATCCCAAGCTTACGTTTTCTTAGCAAACACCATATTCTACAGGTTCACTTTTTTATTAAGTAATGACGGTTGTTTTAGAAC
>Ga0123355_10003482_pt1 | contig 22564 bp, 8 predicted proteins | sample TergutEmb28metaG_3_FD_89872 | JGI IMG/M metagenome (GOLD analysis project Ga0123355, IMG submission 89872) | Embiratermes neotenicus P1 segment gut microbial communities from Petit-Saut dam, French Guiana - Emb289 P1 | ecosystem: Host-associated > Arthropoda: Insects > Digestive system > Gut ... | reverse complement strand
TCATGTGTGACGTTCATTAATGGTACTGAGGGGTGAAAAATTGCACACCTTGCAAGAGAAATTCAACTCCGATCCCACAATCCGCCTCTATTAACGACAAGAGCTTCTACTAAGGGACGCATCGCTGAACGTTCCAACATTTATACAAGCTTGTGATAATGATAGACTCGTCTAAATAGCAGTACAACACCACGCGTACTATTGTCATAAGATATGAATGCATTTGTCATATAATTATTTAACCGTTGTGTATCCTCCTTCTGTGCAGAAGCACACCGCACTGGGACCAACGAGCCAGGTGTCCGCATAAACCAAGATCTCTTTTTTTATTATATCTCACGACAGATTCAAATGCCCTCTCTAAAAACATCTTAATGATACATGTTCTATCAGTTTTAATTTTCCAGCTGCTGATGAGTGTGTCCGAAATTCCGCATCAGTAAGTTAATGAACATAACTACACGGATCGACGCCGTCACACTTACTTCAGGACATTTACAGCACGATCCTCACCGTAAACGCCAAATATGTAGTGAATTCACATAAAATCACGGACGCAGTAAATTCTTGTGCCTGTACACGCCCACACCTACTGAACCATCACATTTTGGCAGACCATTTGAAATTTGGTTGACTTACTACATAATTGCCTGCACTATAGTCTCAGAGTCAAAAATATTTGAATTAGAGGCCCAGTCTTTGTTCTTGCACTGGAACCCATCAATATCAATATGCACCACTGACAGGATATTATAAAAGTATAAAATTTATTCTTACTGAACGCTCAGGGAAGACACTGTACCATGAAATTGGAAAGCCAGTCTCTTGAAAAGCAGACAAGACGAAAGCCACTTTCCGAATAGCAAAGCAATAAATATGTTCTTGCATCTGACTTCAGACGTTCTTTTATCACTTTACTTCAGGCTTCCGCCATGAAGTAGAAGTAGTCTGCGTTCTACTGGGATACGCAGCGTGTAGTGGTAATTCTTTACCGACCGTTCGGGGACAACCTATCGGTCCCATCTTCGAGGTGCGAGGGATTTTTGACCCTTGGAGATGAGACCGATGGGTTGTCCCGAAACGTAGGTACGGAATCACCGCTACACGCGTAATAAACCAGAACAGTGCAGACCCCATCCTCTCTTCACCTGTTTCCAGCCTCTATTCGCATTTCAGTAACTTGTGCGGTTTGTAATTTTTCTTAATCATTTTTTTCGGTTTTCGTTAAGACATTGAGTTCAGTTTCGAGCAGCTCTGGCCTAAAGGAGTTCCTTGTGCGCGTTTGTACTAAGTGTGAAATAAGGACTGAATGAGGAAGTCTTCTAGCCTACTGGATCATATCAATTGTGGTTTAAAGCCTTGCGGCTGGTTACACACGCTCCATCGAGTTCAGTTAATTACGAAACCCTCTAACACACAAACACACACACAATATATACATATACCGGATTTTAAAAATACGTTCGTCTGCTCGGCTGAGAGGAGTGGATTTTCCGCGCTGAAAAAGAAATTTACGGTTCATTACAATAATAATTTTTTTTAATTTCATTTGATGCTAATACTTCAGCAGTACCTTTGAAGCTATTTTCTGTTATGTCAACTGTAGTGTAGCCACACGAACAATAGAGTAATACTTTAAATGCCTACGAAGTTATAAACGAGCATGTAACCGCATTTCGGTTGGCGTAACCGCAATTTAAATGCCTGTCATTACATTTCTGATTGCTTTCATGCGTGGCGAATGGCAACAACTGGACAGACATTCCAAATACGTAATATTAAATTACTAACATGCTCTTCACATTTAAGACGACCAAGGTCCATAGCGCAACATAACATTGCGACGCAGTGGATATCAACCCTACTTCGTATTTCAGAAGTCGCTGATTCCAATACCTACTCGCGAACTGGCTATCATGGGTGAGGGGTTTGCAGTTTTCCTCAGTTCCTGCAGGCAGATAAGGATATATTACCTTAAATAGGGCTAACGTTTCTTACTTACACATTTTCAATTTTATGTTCTTTTACACCATGCATTGTAATATAATTATACAATATAAACCAACGAAATGCACATTTCCTAAATTAATATTTTAATTTTTAATTTTTTAATGTCTTCTGCATGTTTCGAACCCGAGGGTTCATATTCTGGAAGACGGTTGTTTATACAGTTATGGTATGGTACGTCAAAATTAAAAATTAAAATATTAATTTAGGAAATGTGCATTTCATTGGTTTATACCGTATAATTCTTTTCTATATATTATTTATTATCACAACATTAGTCGCTACATAATGTATTGTTGAAACCTGATTGATTAAATTGATTAATTAATTAGCTTATAAATTAGTAATAAGATACATTTAAAGATTTCCACGACTCTATCAAAACATAGACCTACACTCTTCTACCTCACAGATGAAGGCAGATATTTCCTCCCCAACCTTACTACAAATTCAGCAGACTACATCATCATCATACATGCCACGTACCTTACGTATGCAAAACACATGCATACGTTAAAGGTATGAACCGCACATAAAAGGCACTTCTTGTGGAAACTCGTTGTAGACCCTTTATGGTGATAGTTTCCTGTCCTTGTTAAGTAGTCAGTGGACAACTTTCGGAATATACCTTAAAATCATGAGAACATTTCAAGATTTGAGATTCCACAGCGACATTGCTAAAGATTCGATATTTATGGGACCTCAGATTATAGCATTTTCATCATTTTCGAAGGTACATAAATATTCCCCATAATGCAGCACTGTAAAACAAGCAAAAATCATAAGCAAATATAAAAACAGGGGTCTGCCACTCAGGTATCCAGTACCACAACGCCAAATAGCTTCCTCTTCCAACGGATTGTGTGCTCTTACACGGTAATCGCCTGTGAGCTCTGCCACCCGCCAAGCCCCGAATAGAAGATGTTGCCGAGATATCAAGGTGCAACATCACGACGCTATCGATTCCTCGTGGAGCTGTAATACGTAACACCGGTGTAACTTAGGTCCCTTCACAGGCATGAAATTTATAGCAGAGCATCCCTTGTCAAAAGTTACTTCATATTTCATCACGAAATAGATTACGGGTTGTGGGAGGGGGTGGGGGTGGGGGTGGGGGAATCGCGATGACAATTCCCCTTCAATGGCAGCGTTGCATGCAATAAATCAATCACAGAAGTCTAAGGTTCAGTACGAATAAGAGCGATTCAGTCTACTACGTATTCTTTGCTCATTCATTATCAAGCAGTTTACTTTATTACAGTACTGAGCCACTGACGGATCGTAGCAAATGCAAAAATCCGATCCCTGTCCCTACCGAAGCACCACTCGGTGTCTCCCGCTATCCAACCACTCAGGTAAAAGTTAAGTTCACCGCATAAGGCACCACGAAGGTCCAAATGGGAGTAGGGGTATAGCTCTACTCTACCTTTAACCGCGGAGCTACATTATGGTCGGTAGTAAACGCCAGGCCTCAGCAGCTTTACCCCCAGAAATGACCCAGTATTCATTGTACAGAAGTTTGGGTGGGCCCCAGGGCCGGTCTGGACGGGTGCGGAAAATCTCGCCCCTACCGGGACTCGATCCCCGGACCGTCCAGGCCGGAGCGAGTATACCAGCTGCAATATCTTGGCCCACCCTGAAACAATGAAACGGACAACAATGAAACCGAAACGCTCAGTTCAGTGGTATTCTCTTGCTTCGTAATCGGAAGGTCTTTGGTTGGAATCTGACCACCCTGACGGCGTTTTCGCTAGTCTTCTCACTGTCTCCAGTTCAGTGCTAGCATAGTGCCTTGAAAATGCAACATTCTCTTCCTTCCTATTTTATAACTAATATCAAACCTTAGAAACACAATAATTGTTCTAAACATTAATTATATAATTATATTTATTAATAATGGTGCAGTAATTAATAATAATTTATGGAAAACTCCTAGACCTTATTTTGCTCTTAAAATTTCCCACGGTCACTCGAAAGGATTTCTTCGAAATTTGTAGAGGGTTTGGGCACGCGCCCTCAAAAAGTTTCCCCAGCCTTGGTCTAGACCATGTAACTGATGAAAGTGAGAAATCCTCGCTGCGTATAAGCATAACCCCGAAGTTGTTTCCTTCGCCACGTCTGCACCTTTCACATGCAAATTGTAATACCAAGTTTCTAGGTACATTTATAATATGTCTTCTTAAAAATGTTCCTAGATCGCCCTGTGTCGTGGATTTTTATTGCTCCTTCTGTGTCGCCAAAGAGGACATACGGTGGTGCTAACAATCCGGGACTGCGCCTCTACAAGTTCGACACGGACACTGGTCAGGTAAGCAGTGTGCTTGTTAAAAATACACAGCGTTACTCTAATCTCTTTATGCAGTATACTTTCCTATTTGGAATAGAATAAGGCCTAAGAAACAGACCACAAGTTACGGGTTATTTGAACAGATGTAAACTTTTCTGTTAACCCGGTAAAAGTATTTAGACATTATGTTGGACGCAGTCCGTAACGTGGAGTACACATACATTCCAAGAGGGGAAAATCCGATGATCACTTAGGACCATAAGGAAAAATCAGTTCAAATAATTAATAGGCTTCAAAGCACTTGAGCCTTGTGAGGTGATGGAAGAAGACTCATTTATGACTTGTTTGTATTATCAGTTGTACATTCTACGAATCCGAAAGTTAGCTAAAGTGTCTATAGTGCCGGGGTTAAGAATGATTGGATATATGCTTATAATGCCCCCGTATGCCTCCAGGAAAAACTTTACCTTATTGTAAGAAATAGGGAAAATAAGAAACTCTTACAATTTTTACAGAACTGGGTTCATCTCCCTTTTCTGCGAAAACTCCAACCAGTACATTAATTTAAGGAATTACAGCACAGTTCCTTGTTCATCAAAATATGAATTTAAATAATACCGTGGGAAGTTTTAACCTTCCACAGGAAAGCTAAAGAAGAGTGACACACTGTGTTTTGGTAAATAATTACCGCCTTTTCCAATGAATCTTTCTGGACTTAGTAAACACTAAACCTAAAGGCAGCGTCCTACTTCGAACCGTTGGTACCTATTTACCAATCTAAACGGTGTCATGTCCCAGCAGAATTGAGTATTGAAGCAAATTCACATAGCTGTGTTATATTTATAATATTTAAAGTTTTTTCCGAACATAAACATTGACCTAGCACTCGAAATTCATCGGCAAATAATTAAGTAATACCAGCAACGATTAACCATCATCAATGTTACGAACAAGTAGGTAAGACTCATACCATTAAACTCGACAATAAATAAACTATATACACAATGTTATCAACAAAAAAACTGTCTGGCTTCCAACCGTCTTCTTTCAAGCCCCCACCAACAACAACAACAACAATTCTTCCAGAAACTATTTCAGTATAGTTACCGATGAACTGCCTTTTACGATAACATGACAATTCAATTTTCGTAGTTCAAATTTTAATAAAACCTCTCTATTTCGTTATCTAATGGATTTTAATACTTTATCCGTCCAAACTCTTTTCTCTGGTAGAGAACACTGAAAATTTGAAAGTTTAAAATTTTGACCTTCCGTCTGTCTGCACGCAGCACTTCTAAGAGCCGTTAAATGAGCTGTCGTAATATCTAATGCTGGTGACTTTTCCTAACGTTACAAACTCATTCCAATTTTGTTTAAAATCTGCGAAGAGTAAGCGTGTTTTTTTGCATGCCTCAAACATAAATCATAAGGCATCTGTCAAAACCATAGGCGTTTCAAACATAAATCTGTACAGACCAATGTAACTTATTATGTACAGTACTCTGTTACATTACTTGACAGTTCTCGAGATATCTCAAGAACCATTTGACTGACAAAAGTTAAAAATGTAAACTGATCCCGTTACACCATTACAGGCCTGCTGTGGCCCACAGGGTGGGTAGAGGTATAGCTCTACTCTTCCATGACCGCGGCACTAGAGGGGGGTAAGTGGGTCAGCAGCACGCCCCGGCCGCACTTTACCCCCGGGAAAGACCCGGTACCCATTGTACAGGAGGCTGGGTGGCCCCCACGGCCGGTATGGACGGGCGGAAAAGCTCGTCCCCACCGGGATTCGATCCCGGACCGTCCAGTCCGTAGTCAGTCGCTATACCGACTGAGCTATCGGGCTCACATTTGACTGATACTGATCGGGTTTTAAAGGGAGTTCCTTGCTCAACGAGCTGAAGAACCAGATTTATTACACTATGTATAAAAGGGTAAAATGCACTGTTTGACTAATTTATCTTATTAATTAGAATTAAATTAAAGCACAAAAATTCAAATTAAGCGTGTGAACGTCAACAACATTACTAACACGAATAGAAGTGCGGTACAAAGATAATGTGCAAAGAAAAAAGACTAGAAAGGCAAGAATATAAATTGTTTATATGTAAACTGAACATGTTTAAAGGGAAATTGTTGGAAAAGCAGGCAGATATGTAAGAATACACATTTTAGGGTAAGGAAGATCCGAACACATGCTGGTAAAGAAGACTACGAGTACATTGTACAAATACAGTACATAAAAAGGGAAATGCAACATGAAAATCTGTAACATATTCTGGCAACTTGAAAACGGCACGTAGGAAATTACGCGACATTTCAAAAACAAACTCTCATGATGAAGCAATAAAAAATTTTTACAAAAATGTGCTGCCTTTGTAGTAAGTTGAAGCGTTAGATTTTGGCAGTCTATAGTATTCAATTACATTATTAATCCCACATATTAACATCCGTTAATGGAAGCTATTTTCACTTACTCGTCACGCGTTACGACATAGTGAGAAATAAAATTCAGTTGTTCTACACTTAGTATATCTCAATTCAACTGCATGCCCAATGCGGTACTGTAAAACTGCAATGACGATACAGTTTAACAATTTTTTTCAGGTTCATTAAAACACGAAATCACCCGATAGTCGATCTCCCTCTGCCTTAAGCAGGGGAGCAGCGATAAGGATCCTGCTTTGTCCGCCCCGTTAGAAAGAGCAGAAGCTGGACCGACGAAGTAGTAACCCCATCTGTCCTCCCGACCTGACGATGGAAACAATTTCACTCTCCGAAACGTCACGTTTTCAATAAACCTAGACAATTTACACTGTCCAGAACGTTAGTGTGGTTCATCCAACAGGTGTTATTTGTTTACTGCAACAGGTGCTCGACTATAGGCAGTACTACATGGACCTCAATGCATCCAACATGCGGAATGTGACAGAGTGGCATTCAGAGTACAACCTCACAGAATATTATGGCTTGAACGAGGTGTCGGCAAATGAACTGCACAACCTGGTCGAAAGCTTTCAAGGACACGAAGGAACGTCCCTTTTTCACAGGTGTGTGATATGGGCAAGAATTGTTACACCACAAACATATGATCTGGTTCCGCAGCACGCACCTCACGTAATAAACTGCATGGTGCAGAATTCAGTTACTATATTCACCTGATCAACACACGCCCTGTGTTTGAGGTAAAGGAGCCCAAAGTCTGCAAAACAGATGCCTTCCGTCCGAGCCCATCCTTAAAGATTTCCATTAATCCAAACCTTCACAACCTTTTTCACTCATGTAAACTGTATCTGTCATCCACCTCTTGGCCTCCTGAGTTGTCTTTTCCTTTGTAGTACTCCCATCAAAACTTTTTACGTATACCTCTTTTCTCACATATGTGCTTTATGTTCCACATATCACACTCTGTTGTACTTAGTCATTGTAACATTTTTTGGTGACAGTCCCAATTTATAAGCACCTCATTATGTAACTGTCTCCATCTCCAAGCATACTCCAAAGGCACTTTCTTATCACACGTCTTTAGTTAGTGTTCATCCTACAAAATGAAGCATCATATTCCAATTCCACACACACAGCGGCATATAAAATTCAGTATTATGCTTTTATCTAAAGTATGTTTGCAGTACTGCAGTTAGATATATCTCTCAAAATACACTTCATCAAATCCACTGGCTATAAGTTCACGTGCAATTTCAGTAATTCTCGTCTCCAGATTCTACATATATTTAAAATCCGAGTAACATCATTTTACAGCTTGTATTGAACACATTTTTCCACCAAACAGAATACTGTTCAGACAAACCTCCCAAGCATTAATATAAAGCAGATACTCCATACACATCCATAATCCTTCTTAATGAATGTTATGGAAGTAAAATCAACATTTGAAAATTAGCCAAAAATCACACAGCCACTCTTGCGGGACAGAAATATTCAGATGTCATCGCAAGATATGCATCTACTGACTGTTATCGTCGTTAGGAACTCACAAACCTACACATTACATTATTTTGTATTTAATTCAAACTAGCTGCACATAAACCCTGTATCATTTCATAATATGTTCTTCTACATATTTTGGCTTTATTTAGCCATCCTCAGAAAGAATTCAATCACTAAGGAATTATATGCTGATGTAGACACCCGTCAGCATCATCACATACACAGCATAAATAGGTTTCAGAAATTACAACAGATATTATTACATCAATTAATTAAAACACTGATGTTTGATGTTGTCAACATGATATAAAAATTAGAAGTTGTGCAGTGCTGGCCTAAAGAGTACAAGCATCTACAACTGCATTATTTTCATGCTTGTGCCCTTCACATTCATCTATCTATGAATATACATCTTCAGTCTTAAACGGATTTTAATTCTTGTGTCAAAAGGATTCACTGCATGATAAACCACTCTGTACATGTTACCACGTCTACAGCACTGCTCCAAAAATTTACTGAACACCTAGTCTATATTGAGCTTATGCAAACTATGCCAGTCACCTACTCCTGTCTTATTTGGGTTCAAAATTAAGAATTTTATAACACCAGTCTCCTGTGCAAAGCTTCAGATGGATTTTCAAGCAGAATGTCAAAGTCTAGCACCAACTTCATCCAGTTTTTGTACAGTAAACACCTGCATTTTGATTTTTTTTTTTAAGTAACAGCCTTTTCTGTGTTTATTTATATATAATCTTACATTGGTTCAGATAAAGGTTCCATATACCCTCCCCCACGTTAGTATTACAAACATTCTACATCTTTTGTAATTAAAGTCTTTCAATTGCTTTCAGGTTCTTTACCTCAGTAACCATAATGCATACAACTAACAGTGCACACATAACCCCAACCTCCTCCTAAATACGTAAGTCTCTCCACATTTTATATTTTTTATTTCAATCCCTCCTTTATATACCACCCCATGATACATTTGCCCCAACCTTAAATTATAATTTTTATTTTCCAAGATCGCCATCCAACCAGCAGTTACCTGAATACCACAACTCCAATCTAAAAAGTGCTTATAATATAGAATCTTAAACTCAGCTTCATTTAAGGGCAAAACTTAAGCCTCCTCCCACACAGCCTTCACCTACCAACAATTACCTCGATTAAAAAGGTTACAGTCCACAGTCTGCTTTGAGAAAGAAAGTGGGTGAGAGAATGTGTGTGTGTGTGTATATATATATATATATATATATATATATATATTCTCTCACCCATTTTCCACAATATATGATAGAAAACAACACCTATACACACCCCAATTACCCTTCAATATAAAGTAATTAATTGCAAAAATGAGACATTTTTATATAATCCACTCATAACCCAGTAACTCTTCTTAATAATTTTGATATTTGTATTACCAGAAAATGGTTCATTTGGACCAAAACATGCTGTAAACAAATCTCCCATACACATAATAAACACCCCTTAATTGTGATAGATGGCATTATTTTTATCTTTATAATTTATTTATGTCTGTATGAACACCTGTTTCTGTTTGTAACTCTAACTGCCCTATATGTAAGCGAAAAACTTCTCATTTTCTTACACATGACATGTACACAGCGGTATCTTACATAAATCCTCACTGTTTCAGTGTGCATCTCATGTGTGGCTTTTGACAAAGTAGCATAACAGAAGTTTGTGCATGCAGTCACGTGGCACATAACACAAAAACTCACATCACTTTATCTACTCAATGAATTACTGAAGCAATACCAAAGAGAAACTATAATTGCCATAAGCTGTCGGTTTCTTTTTCAGGCAGCTAACAGTCAAAATCTGTGCGGCACAAGTTGAAGCAAGTAGCCTGTGTCTTTGCACTTGAAGGGCAGAAAAGAATTTTGGTAACCCCCAAGTGATCATACTGCAGCATCAAATTTGCCTTGAACAGTTCCTCACCTCATCATTCACATTTAACGTTGCTTGTACTAAATAACTAACTCCATGAAGCAGAAGTCCTTCCTTTGAAGCTCACAGTTCCTCTACTATTCAAGAATTCCTCAAAATTTAAGGAACCTGGAGGTTCATTAATGCATCTGCAACAGCCTGCCACCTGTCCCCATCCTGAGCTTCCACTAACCACACAGAAGGACATAGTCATAAAATACAGTAACCGCACAACATACACAATGTCTGTAGGTGCTGCCTTATATCTCACTCCTGGAATCTCACACCTTGTGCCCTTTCTGCCTTCTAGTCAGTCTTCCACAGAACATTTCCAAAACTATCAACAAGCTCATTTCAGACTAAAAACACAACAGATCAGCAAAGAGAGGAAATTGTAAGTCAAACAATTTTTTTCACACAAATATCTATTTCCTCCCACATCCTAGAAAGAAACTCCATGGAGTCCATGACAATCTGATAGTTGTACAATTGGTCAAGATGATCTCAACCTTGTATTGTACCAGGTGGGGAGCTGCCATTTTGAAAAGAGTGTACTACTGAACCATATGCTGCACCAACTGCATTCAGTCCACACTGACACACCTTGCTCCTTAATATTCCATTGTAATACAGTAATTTTCAGCCAACATGTCTGTTACATCCTTCAGTTTTTCCAGGGATATCAAAACCATGTTGCTCAAGGGCTTGGTGATATGGAAAACATGGGGTGAGGAGAAACAGCCTCCACAATATAAGTATAAAAAATCTCATGTCTTAAGGTAAATAAGCAGAGTATAAGAAAGAGCTTTCAATCACATCTTCCATGCTTAAATTCTTTTTGCAATAGCATCATCATGCTTATGTTTAAGGCCACTCTGAGACAAAACCAACATGATACTTTATATAGAAAAGGAAAGACAATCCAAGTTTGTGAATGATACGATATACGATCTGATACATGTTCTCAGAGCAACAGTTGTGGCATCACAAGAGGCTGCAGGGTGGGCATGGGTACTCCGTGATTCAGATGTACACATATCTGCACATTATAGCCTGCCTGCACATAATTTAACCAACGAGTAACCAAAGCTTGGCTCCACATTGTGTAAAACAAGTTACCAAATACAAATTGTGTACAATCGTAACCATATTGTACAAGCCACTACCATACTACCCTCCTATACGAGAGACAAAGATGACTACCAAGTGTGTGGCAAACCCCACTCCCAACTAATAAAAATTATATACAATCGTAACCATATTACACAAGGTACTATCATACTACCCTCCTATACTAGTGACAAAGATGACTACCAAATGCATGGCACACCCCATTCCCAGCTAATACAAATTTTTCACAGTCATAACCATATTAAACAAGGCACTACTGTACTACCCTCCTATACTAAGGACAAAGATGACAACCAACTGAGTGGCACAGCCCATTCCCAGCTAATACAAACTGTGTACAATCATAACCATATTACACAAGGCACTACCGTATTACCCTCCTATACTACAGACAAAGAAGACTACCAAATGTATGGCACACCCCATTCCCAGCTAACACAAACTGTGTACACTCATAACCATATTACACAAGGCACTACTGTATTAACCATATTACACAAGGCACTACTGTATTACCCTCCTACACTACAGACAAAGATGACCATCAACTGTGAGGCACAACCCATTCCCAGCTGCATAATCCTTAATGCAAAATTCCTTTTGAGCCATCTGATAAAGCATTTCTCCATTATAACAGAACCCAAAGATGATCACTAGCAGAAAAGTAAAAATAGTTCTATATTCCTGTCACTTCAAATCTGCTTACATCCCCACATCACATTGCCCTACACTCTGCTTTAGTATTATCATCAGGCCATTCAATATAGTGCCCGCCTGTGGTAAGGACAACAGTGTTCCAATTCCAGGTAGGAGCATGCATATTTTCTTAACCCCTTCTGGGGCCCAAACATCCTCCTCTTAAATGGCTGCCAACAGTTATTTCTCTGGGCATTAAAGTAGCTGAAGCATGAAGCTGACAATTCACCTTCATTTCCTGGTAAGGCCAAAATGTATACCACTGTACTTCCACCTCCTTCTACATCATCATCTTGTGGTGCTTAAGCAGAAGAGAATATAGCTTGTACCTTTCACTCCTCTGTATTCAGCTCCATGATCCAGAGTTACATATAGATGGTCCAAATACACCTTGAATTATTTCGTGCTTTGGAGCAGGGGAAACTCTGCCCTGCATCTTATCTCCCTTTCATGTCTTTGTGTCACCAATGACGTCATTCTGGTAGCTTTCACCACCTATGTTAGGCATTAATTCCTTGTGTTCCTCCCCATGTCTTTCCCTGTATGTGCTGTAGATCCAGTTCAGCTAAACTTTTTGATGAAAGTGCCTTAACGATATCTGTCAAGCTTCACAGTATCTACTCATATACCTCTCAGAAGTCACAAAAAGAGTGCAATACTTCATTCTTTTCTTGCAGATATTACAAAGTCAATTCTGTGAAACTTCATCACAACACAGAAGGATGCGATGCTAGCTGCGCACGCACCCATTACTGCGCTATCACCAGGCTTGACTACCCACAGTTCCGCAGCTGCCTAGAAACTGCAGCCAGTGCCCTTGCATCTGCTGGAGTAGTGGCACTCAGCATACACTGGAGCCTTGTGGTTCTGCTGCTTGTGGCACTGGTGCAAGCTTTGACTCAATCCATCCTGATACCATCTCTTGGATCATTACACTACTCTTGATAACAGATCTGTTCCAAAGTCCTAGAGGAATGTAAGATCAAATTGCTTAAACACATTTTTTAATAACATCATACCAAAGGAACTAAGTGAAGATGCAACATATAAAACCACAGAAACCGGTAGTGGTGGTGTCGGTCCATGACAACAAAGAAGAACACTTTTTTTGGAATTACATGTCTCAAACTGACAGCAGGGAAAGGCAAAAAGCACCATAAAAATAGAGAGTTCTGTATCTTACTGTCTCTGTCAGAAGCAGATTTTTGTAAACTCAGAGCTCAGGAATAAGCTGTTAAGTAGTGCCCAATTTGATGAAAAGAACCAGTCTGCTGAAGTGTTCACTTCCTCTCAAGATTCCATCTCTGCAAGGAAGACGAGCAGTCGTCCAGCAGTCGACATAACATGACTTCTTGTTCCAGTAACACTGTACTACACTACAATAATTGTCACTGACAACAATGTGATGAACTTAATCAACAACAATTCAAATTTTGATAACCGCAAATATAGACATATGGGCAAATTGTCCTAAAGCCTGGCTGTACAAGCAAGTCACATATATAGCAAAAACACTTTTTACCTGAAAAAAAATACAAATCCATTAAAATGTAAAAGTTTTTATACAGAACATGTCTATACTATGATGAACAACTCATATTTAGTAATTTGCCTTACTTTTCAAATTTCCATGTTGATTTTATGCGGGCTTTTTGCTAGCTGAAAGTTATACCATGACTTTAATATCTGGTGCCTTTAAGGCAAGTGTTGGACTGATGTTGTTACAGACAAGTGTGAAGTGTGCTGAATGGCCTGAGAAAATGTGGCATTTAATAACCTCATGAGCTGAGAAGAGGAAATTATTATCTTTATTTGCAATATATGTAATTACATATGGCTAAATTTGATTTAACATAAAACTTTTATATATCTAAATTGTCAGCTGCACATGACTCTTCTGAAATTTTCTTTGTGATGTTATGTATTATGTCGAGTCAAATACAATGAGTGTCAAATTAGAGGGACGACTCCATCACTGGGATGCTATTTTCAATGTAATATATATTTTTGTATAAGAAGTATGTTTGTCTCATACATTTTTTTTAAGCCTGAGCTGTAAATATATTGTCCATCATTGTGATGACTGCAAATTTTGTTTGCTTTGTTTTCATCCACTCATTTGCTCACAGAGAGACTCTAAATTGGACGAATGTTTTCTCCATATATAATATCCATGTCTTACAGTAACAGATCCTATTGTGTGTTTAAATTTTGATGGGTGTTGATGGAAGCCACAAATGTATATACAATGACATTCACACCTAGCTTAAACTTGTAGGCTTTTTGTCTCGCAGCATTCCAAGTTTATTGAACCAGTTGCTCCTAATAACAAACAGTTCATAAAACTTGCACCAGAGGGGTCTATTGAATGCTGCTCTTCTGCTGCTATCTGTTGATCGTCTTGTGAGTTATATCAGTGTCTTAATTTTGTATAGTGATATCAAATGCAGGAACACCGAATGTCATCCAAAGGACAAATGTGACCAGGAGAGTGTATAAGTATTACGAGGAATTTCTTGTGGTGACTGAACACAAGGCCTCTGGCCCAATTATATTATTATATAAAATAGTATATTAAACAGTTCTATGGAGATGTTCAGTGTCTGTTCATTACAAATAAAGTGATTTTATTCTAATACCACTTCACAGTAAACAATATCTGAAATATATTAACCCCCTCTTGTTTTGGTTTCCAAGTGATGACCATTCATTATTTTGAAGTCTTTCTTTTTGCACCCCATAAATATATCCATGCCACATTCTTCCATAATTCTGTTTCAAACATCATTTCTGTAATTTCCTAATTATAGGCCTTTAGAGCTCCTATAGATTTCACCAAATATATCTTTCTGTTTCATAGGTTTTTCCCATGTATTGTGCCATTTTGATTAAATTATTTTAAATAAATGTACCCCTTTTCAAGCTCATATAATATTTAGATCACAGTAACACCACAAAAGGGAATAAACATCGTTGATGTCAATTATAACCGACAACCAACAAGATGCAACTATTTTGATTTATTTACTTCTAATCAGCTCTACATGTTTCAGGCAATGTTTTCACCCATCATCAGGAGCATATCACTGTAACTACAGCTTTTGGTAATGTCCACCGACATTACTGTTGGCTGGTGTTGCATATGGGGTGGAACTGACTTGTTAGATTCACCATATATCTGTCTGCAAGTAACTTTATCAAAATATATCAACATCTTCAAGTTTTGGTTCACATAAGCATTTAACATGAACACCTTAACGTGTTTCTAAGTGCATCCCAAGTACAAGTTGTTTTTGTAACTTACTAAATATTCATTACAGTGTAGTTACAGTGATATGCTCCTGATGATAGACGAAAACATTGCCCAAAACATGTAGAGCTGATTAAAGTAAACAAATCAAAATAGTTTCATCTTGTTGGTTATCAATTGTAATTGTACTAGCGATGCACAGAAACACGAACGTTAAATCGTTGATGTCGTTTGTTTCACCAAGGTCAGTTTCATGGAACCTACAAGAATATCTTGCTTCTGGTCACTTGGATCAAGGAGAAAAGAGAGGCAGAACGCAATGCATGGAATTCTTTCTCAGGTTGCTAGGTTTGTGATGCATTATTAACACATGCTCTACACACTCTTCCTTCCTGTAACATGACAATTTTAAGAACTATTCAGTCCACAGCGAATCAGCATATGAGCCATCAAGGTGAAACAACATACAAGTTAATTTACAATGACATGAGAAAATTCAATATATGTGAAATGGTGCACTATAATGAAGAAAAATTTTGGTTTCTGATGAAACTGAACTAAAAAAATAGTTTTCTACGGAGTTCAAAGCCACAGAAACAGAAATGCTTGGGAGTCACAATTAGAGGTACAGGCAGATTAAGCACTGACATAATTCCTTTATGACCATATTCTTTAGAGCAGTCCTAATTAAACAAAAATTATCAGGATAATCATGAGCAGACAAATAGAATGGCAAATAACTGTAGCTGCGGTACATCAGCTGTCTCAAGAATATGTTGGACAAGTTTCTGCTTAGAATAAATCGTAATTTATTGCACAATCATAATAAGAAGTGCAAATATTTTCCTGTTATATTTACCATATATCTGTCTGCAAGTAACTTTATCAAAATATATCAACATCTTCAAGTTTTGGTTCACATACAGAAATTAATAGGCATTGAACATGAACACCTTAATGTGTTTCTGAGTGCATCCTAATTACAAGTTGCTTGTAACTTACTAAATATTCAATACAATGAAAAATGTTTTGAACAAAATCAGCAGAGGCACCTAGAACATATTTTATTTACAGTAAAATTTTCCAAATCTTATGGTTTAAGACATAATTAAACAAAAGGGGTCATCATGGTATATAGAATTGTTACATTCTGTATACATTTATTGAGATAATTTAAGATCTTTTATAAACATGTCATTACACCTAACATTTCCACATTCCTATCACAGCAGAAATGACTGGCTAACTTCAAGGCACATATTTACAAATGCAGCAACTAACTGAGAGATGTGAGGTTCTCATAATTCTGACTCATTTCACTTTATACATCCTCAGAACCTGACATACTTACAGCAAGAAATTTGAATACTAGTAACTTACATAAGGGCATAATGCAATTTCACATCAGTTGCACTTCTGGTAATACTGAAGGAATATAAACCGAAGTGATTCCTTCAGACTAAACTTGGTTCTCACTCTTGACTGCAGAATGACATTAAATTTCTGTTCAGCCCTTCAGGATTTACAAAAGTCATATACACGCATGCAATTTCCATAACTTGATAAATTAACAATTTTTTATCATGGACAACTTCATGATGTACTGAAATATACCCCTGTATAAAAATTTATATGGTAAACCTCTCCATAATGGCAAGCCAGAGAACATTTGCAACAAATATTAATTTTATACCAAAACATATTGCTTTTGTCTGTTGGGATGTTACTAGTATTAGAAAATGTTCTTCGTTATTTTATTAATCTAATCCAAAATTTTCATTCAATTGCTGCTATATACAGTTGTGCTCTTGTTTCACACTTTGCATAATGTTTTATGTTTTTGTTAATAAGAGGCTTGCTTGCTTCCTGATATGGAAATTACAAATAATGATATATTATAGCACACTATTTAATTCCTGATTTCACCTTACCATAGTTACTTCTCCCACTTTTAATAATACATGCAATTCTCTCAGTTACACACATTCACAGTGTATGTTTGAATGATTTAACACTTTCCAAAAATCTATCACTACAGATAATTTATGCTGGCAACCGCTAACTCTCTTACTCTTACATTATGCCCATATCTCTTCATGAGTACTAATGTAGCCTGAATTTTCACTTTCATCACAACAAGACTCATTGCAAGTGTCCTGTTAGGGGTTACTGCCTATTGCACATTCTTATTTTCAACCAGCATATTTTATTTATCCCAGACTAAACATAAATTCCTATACCTGGTTACTATTCTTCATGTCTGAATCCAAAGAAAAGAGCAGTGTATTAAGCATTCAGCAAATCCTAGAAATATCCCCAATGAACTTGCAAAATCGATGAAGGAAATATTTCAAACTCTGTATTTTTATGTAGCAAAATTATGCATTCTGAGAAGTGTAAGGTTTTATTTTGAAGAAATAATGTCTGTGTACTTAACCCTTTGGGGCAGCCGTGAAAGTAACACAGGTCTGCATAGCTGCCATCATGACAGGGTTGCAAAAGATCATTTTTGGTGTTTCCTACTGTGGCATGAGTTTCTTGTGAAGTTTGATAAAAGTCAGCAAGTTATCTGAAAAACTCTTAGCTCGCACAAACAATCAGACCTCATATGTGATTTTATAAGCTCCTTTAATATTATAAACTGTACCATTTTGAATTCAATGTCAAGCATGTGTCCTTTTTTAAGCCCTCCAAGCTACATTTACTTCCACTATTACTTGAATGTCCATTAGATTATACATCAAATTAAATATTATTTTGTTCAGCTCTTTGAGTCAATTTCTCCTTCATCAGTCTCTGGCTTAAGCCATTTAATGAGGACTGCTTATAAATGTGTCATCCATATATGGATAATGCAAACAAAAATGCCTGTGATGGGACTATAATTTACAGCTTAATCCCAACATTTGACATGCACACAAAATCAAGCACATTCACGCATGCCTGCCCCCCCACCCAACACACACACATTAGGACACTCTTTTCAACGCCATTAACTACACAGACCAACACAACTTTCAGGTATGTTCAGCTTGCAAGCAGATGCCAGATTCACAGTCACACCACCTGAATAAAGAATGGAAGGGAATGTATAACATGAACATGAATTGCACTGACATTACAACTCTAATAACAAACAACATGATTGAAATATATGTCAGTGTGAACAGACCATTTCATTCCATTATTTGAATAATTTTTCCCATACACCTTTGAAGATAAATTGTACACTTATAATATTGCGTTATCAAAGTGTTCAGTGTATTCCTTTAATACCCATTTCCGAATACAAATAATAAGCATACGAAGGTGTAGAAATATTATCTGTCAATGTTGTGATGAATAATAAATCCAAGTCTTAGTTCTGAGATACACATGAAATGGATGAAGACATTTCTTATTGGCCTGTCCCAAACAGTGTAATGTGTTAATTTAGATCTATATGAAAATAAATGAATTTGCAATGTTAATAATAGGATGACAGGAATGTACCAGAATAAGAGCTGAAAGTTTAAAATACTGAAGCAACTTTCATTTGTTTAGAAGCATTTATAAAGTAATTGGTTCAAAATTTATCATAAGCTTACTGAAAGTGTATATCATACACAACTACACACTGTACAAAAGGACACCATCATTCCTTGAACAACGGGCCCATTTTTAGGCACGTTCATAAAATTGCTGAAAGCAACTATTAGTTTCGTCATGTCTGTCCACCCATCTGTCCACATGGAACAACTCGGCTCCCACTACACAGATTTTCATGAAATTTTATATACCTGAGTATTTTTCGAAAATCTGTCGACAAAATTCAAGTTTCATTACAATCTGACAAGAATTAGTGATACTTTACTTGAAGACCAATATACATTTTTTATCTTTCCTTGCTCAATTCTTCTTAGAATAAGAAATGTTTAAGGCAACAGTTTCAGAGAAAACAAAACATACTTTTTATGTTCAATAACTTTTTTTCTAATCACTTATGAGATAATGTGGAAAAAAGGTCGTAGAGCCAGAGAGGCCACAGATGAAAATATAATGCACTCTGCATGCCGAATACCTAAGGCTATAAACACGCACTCAAAATATGTAATATTTATTGCTTTTCCACGACATCAATGGTTGCACAAACATGCCTCAATATTGCACTATACGTACATTGCCTGTCTTGTTGTCTGTAACTTAATTACCCTGTAATCTGTGAACTGTGGGGTGAAAGGGATGAAGACCCAACTCAAACACCAATAATAATGATGGACTGCCCATTCAGTGCTATTTGATACACCTCAATGGGTTGTGAAAGATGAGTTTGGACCAGTGGTAGAATAATGATTAGCTGGGACACACCGAAGAAACCGAGAGGAAAGCCTGTCCTAGTGCCATTTCATCTGCCATTAATCTCATTAAAAATAAGCTGAGACTGAATCTGAGGCTCTGCTGTGGGAAGTCAGCATTTCTTGAGACCAGCGCCACAACTACCATGTAGCAACGACACGTGAAGCTTATGGGCCAACTTCAGACCCCAAGAGCAGGCCCAGCATTAACATTTGTGGGGCCGGTGCAAAACGTGTGGGACCGGAACACAAACAAAAGAACAGAGAAGAAAAGGAAGAAAACGTAATATTAAATCACATGAGATACAAAATTAATACTACAGTACTTGACAAAAACTGTGAAGACAAAAAACAATTTTGGAATACATATTTAAATATGATTGTACAGAATTTTTCTGGCTCCTTAGGAAGCAGATTCACAAATTGTCATCATAAATTAAATTTTTTTTTGCAATTTCGTTTCTGATTTATCTCAATCAAAGGTAGTTTTTTTTAATTAGTATCAGATCTGAGCATGATCGCTACACTGAAGCTACTGTAATGAGGCTTGTTAACAGTATCTTTAAAGCCTTGAGAGAGGTTATTACTGAGCATGTATTTCAGTGCGTTCAAACATTTGCAGTTCACTGGCATAATATTTCTTAGCATTTTCACTTCCCAAATAAATCATTTCCATCCAAGTCTCTTTCTAATATTAGATGCAGATCTTTACAGCCTTCTAACATACCAGTGTCATCTACTACATTCAGCATGTTTACATAATACATACTTAAATACTAAATACTGACTGAGTATCGACCACATTTCAAAACTTTGTTTGAAAGATACTGCTCTATCAACTACTTCTCATAAACAGTTCATTCTAAATTTTTCTTCGGAATATTCTGTTTCATCTGTACCCTCATACACGAAGTTTTCTTCTGTTGTTTCAATGAGCTGTTTTGAATTGTGGTTCTACAGTTAATTTGTTTGTAATTTCTTGAGCTTCAACAGAATAACTTGTAAACCTTTTGTCCTATACTGTTCAAAATAAAATACTTCTCTCAGATGAACTATGGCCAGATTTATGTGCATGTGGGACTCCAATATTTCTTCATACCAAAGTTTAACGTTAATAACAAACCGTACAAAGAGTTAGAGTTCCAGTGTGGTAAGTTGCTGTTCAATTTAAATTGTCTTGTTTTCAATTGTACTACAAGATGTGGCATTTTGAAATCCAGCTAAAGCAGCTTGAAAGTTTCTAACTTGATTTCTAACCTGAAATCTTATGCATGAGTGGAACATAACTGATCTGACAAATAGGAGGCGGAGAAGTTTGTATTGAAGTAGAATTGATGGAATGCGATAGAAGGTAAGTTGTCATAAGGCGACTAAGATGAGATCAAACATAAAGATTTTAATTAAAATTATTATGCATTCACACATTACGCAATACAGAAGGCACAGACAGGAATACGACCGGATTGTTAGTTCAAACATTCCATAATGCTGACAATAAAAATTACAAACTAGGAATTGTAATATAAAACATTTACTTGTGGGAAGTATCACACAATGTGACATGGAAGTTTGATGTGACACTTCCTGGCATCCCACATGACACAAGGTGATAAAACCAGAAGTGGATGGACTAAGAAACGTACCAGTCTGATGGCAATTATTACTAAAACTGTATAACTTTATCTGTTTCTACAGTAAGTATTATAAAATGTCTTCCTTTTAGAGCACAATTCTGTATGAACAACAGACTTGCCAACAGCTACATACACGTAACAAAAATCTAATACCTTAGACCTAAGTTCTTCCTGAAAACCTAATATTCACTAACACAGAGCAAAAGAGCATACAAACAAAAGCAAATTGCACCCATTGGTTTTCCTACACATCAAAATAGTTTAAAATTTCATATAGCACACTTAAATTGTGACAAGCTTCTCAAATGCATGATTTCAGGCTTCCACCAAGGTGTAACTGATATTTGCGTAGAACTCCAGACGAACGCAAAGATCTCAAGCTTCTCAAACGTTAGAAACCAACATCTACACTCACTGCACTTGCTAAAAGTAGAAGTTCCACTAACATCTGAACCAAACTCCAGGCAGCACACAAATTCCTGCACCAGGAATACATGGGACCTTGACCAAACACAGAAAAACTTCCTCACTTACATCAAAGGAGAAATAATAAATTTCAACTTTACTCAAGAAAGGACTAATGCATGTCATCGCACTACTTCATCCTACTTGACTACTTCAATAATTTAATACCAGTTGTTCCAAGGGTATTCTTCTGATCAGTGTCCACTCTGAGAGACAACAGACACAGTCATGTCAAAACATGTTGTATGTGATTTTTTGGGGGTTACACAGAATTAAGGTACCTGTACTTAGTGCCTTTAATGCTGCTTTAGATTTGATCTGAGGACATTTACTAATATTTATTACGCCTCCCTAAAAGGAAAAACATTAGCAATATTCTTGTGCAGCAATTGGAAGTTAATTTTAATTCAAAAGCAGGCAGAACAAGTTACCTGTATCTTTATCTCTACACACCTATACAAGGTTTTGATGTTTGTAGTTTAGTAGAAAATATCAACATCTGATTTGGAAAGAAACTGAATTACTCCAAAAATGCATGGAGTTGCTGTCTCTTAACCAATTGCATGGAAGTTTACAAAAAGCCAATAAACCACAACTTAAGCTGTCAACCATGAGATGGTCACATCCTGCTTGTGGTAGAAACAAGACCTATGTTTTTTATTCTGAAGAATTCGACCATTAATTTTCAAGTGCCTACCAAGAACACAGAAGATTTTAAATTACATCCCTAGACTACACATGGGATGAAGCCTACTAATACATGAACTCAATATTAAACTTACTTATGTATGGAACTTCAACAATTGTAAATGGAGAAACATGTCTATGCAGCATTTAGGCAGTACCTCTTGTT
>Ga0123355_10003481_pt1 | contig 22565 bp, 15 predicted proteins | sample TergutEmb28metaG_3_FD_89872 | JGI IMG/M metagenome (GOLD analysis project Ga0123355, IMG submission 89872) | Embiratermes neotenicus P1 segment gut microbial communities from Petit-Saut dam, French Guiana - Emb289 P1 | ecosystem: Host-associated > Arthropoda: Insects > Digestive system > Gut ... | reverse complement strand
AGTATAATTATATTATGGCTACATGTTTCGACTAAAGATTAGTCATCTTCAGGCCTCTACAATTCTGTGCCAGATGCTACTGCCCACTTTGGGATCCCAGAGTGTTTACATCTATTACTTAAACTTTAGCTTTAAGTAATAGATGTAGCATCTGGCACAGAATTGTAGAGGCCTGAAGATGACTAATCTTTAGTCGAAACATGTAGCCATAATATAATTATACTATAAATAATTTGATTGTGCTGACGTACACTTTCGTTACACTGTTTGACTCTGGACTTTTTTAATATTGTAAATTTCCGTGATGATGACCACGACTGATGTCAAAAAATGTCGGTAATGAATAACATGTGATAAACACATTTCAAATACTTGCTCTTGTTTGTCTTATTGTGTAGACTTCATTGCACATTTACGTCGTTTTATTTAAGGTTTCAATATATGACTGTTAGTTTCTCAGATTATGTAGCACAGAGATGTGAGATTAACAAATAGTGAAAAGGAAAGCGAGCGGTAATAACGTAATTCAGGGAAGGGCCTAATATTTCGGCATGTGCCCGAAGCACCGAGAAAAACGCAGCAAAACCAGCCAGGATAGCTAGTCAACGTGGCTAGATGAACCCGAGAACTTCCGGATACGAAATAGGGGCACTGAGCACTTGACTTTTAACGTAGTATTAAATTTTCGATGTATATATCTAACGCCGGTAAATAGGCCTATGTAGGCTAACAATATCTTGTTTCCTAATTCGAGAATTTGAAAACTAATATTAGGGTAGGAATATTATTCCTTAAGTTTTCGACATGAGCAGTGAGTCCAGCAGCCTCTGAAAATGATTAACCGTTAAATCCAGTAATAAGCCACTATTAGGTCTTACAGGACGATGTTGAGGAACCAGCGTAAAAAAGTATATCTCCTCTGCTATCCTAATAGCCTGATTCCATTTCACTCGGAATAGAGAGCTTTCATGGCGATTCAGTATCTCCTGTAACAACAAAACCTATTTAGTACTTCAACACAGTGGCTGATAATTTGCTCCCAATTTTATCAAATTGGGTTTCTCGATTGATTTTCTCTGAAGTGCCTTATATCAAATTTCACGAAAATCCATGCAGTGGGAGCCGCGCTGAAACACGCGGAACAGTGGGGCGGATATGATAAAGTTAATAGGCACATTTAGCTACTTTGCTATTGTGTCAAAAAAAATCTTCTGCGTAAGAAACGCATATATATTGGCAGGTTAGGTTGTTTTTATTGAAATAGTAGTTAGCAATCAGTGTCTTCTCACTTTTCAGTTTTAAAGAGCCTTATTTGTTTAATAACCAGCCGATGAACTCGACCCGGCTATTGTAGATTTCGATGAAATTGTTGTTATAATTGGCAATAAGGGAGGTCCGCCAGAGGCCACTATTGTGGAGCAACGACACCGGCCGGAGTTCAGACCTTTTGTTCGGCCGTCGTCGTAGACTGTGGGATGTTTCCTCGTCTTTGATACGTGGTTAAAACATGTTGTACTGTACAAAGCCAAGAAATCAAAGTTGTCTTGGCTACTTATTGAAACAAGAAAGTCTGCCGATTGTCAGAATTTTATTTGGCTTTTACACTGTAACCCTTGATGTCCTTTTATGCTGAATTTAGTAATGACCCATTGTTCGTAACACAAATCCAATTTTTTAAAAAATCATAAAATAACCCTTTGCAACAGTAATTACCCATATTTCCGGTAACAGTTGTGCCTAGTAAGCGGTTTAACAACTTTAAGTAACACACCGTCTTACAACAATCCAAAATAACCTTAAAAGTAATATTTCTGTGGCATTTATTAAATGTATGCAGTGAATCTTATGTTTATTTGACCGTGTATCATTGTGATAGTTGAAGAATAAAAGACCATCTTGATGTCACTTGTTATTTTATTTCACTTCTTATGTGCTCAACATGTTTCGGACGTTAATATATCCATCATCAGGAGCTTGCGACTATTCTGTTGAATTACCAGATTGGTCGTATTGTTCTTGGTTCGATGTGTGTTGGAGTGGTATCCGTGTTGCAGGCTTCAGCCTGCAACACGGATACGACTCCAAACCAACCACACCGAAACTCCAACACATTCTTCAAATGTATGCAGTATTTATAGCTAATTGCCTGGCACTTCATACCAGGTAATTACTCTATGTAGCTGACGTGATCCATCTCGTAAGGTCCTGCAGATCTGCATCCGCCTTACATTCCACTCATTAATGTCACAGGTATCGTAACTTCTCATTAGGTTTAGCGTACTTTGTGCTACTTATACGATATATTTAATATTTTGTCATAGTTTTAGGATCAATATTCTCTGCCTTCAAAACTATACCTCTCTTCAAAACCCGCCTCTTTTTCCTCCAGTTTTGTTGCACATTCTGTAATCCGCTTATTGCCGTGTACATTGCCAACCGAATGTCGACTTGCTTCAGTCATTATTCGTGCTGAAAATTTCTGAAGGTCTTTTAAAATCACTGGGTCTATTATGCGGATTATGGTACCCTTTGCTAAGGTAATTTTAATATTTAACATTGAAGCTAGTTAGAATCTGTCTTCAGTTCTGATATCTGCATAACATTATTTCTAAGCTGAGTGTGGTGAGAGTGCTGGATTTCAGGCCGCTTGATAAATCCGGCCAGTGACATGGAGAGTGTTCCAAGTGTAACGCATAACACTTTGAGGGCGAAAATTATATAAAGACCCAAGCGTACCGCGCAGTAAACACTCTCCATCGTGGATATACAAACCATCAGCTAATGCTGTATAGGACAAATGTCGCTCTTTGTTCTGTGGTACATACTAAAAACACAAATTCATTATGTGGGCAGATCGTTGAAATTTTTTAAAAATTCTAAACGTGGTGCTACAGTACATAAATAACCGCTGGACTTGTTAAGTTAAAGGTTAGGCACAGTAAAACTACATATTCTGTCAAAGAACCTAGGTCTGTTTGGATTTATCAAAGCCCAGACGTTGATACAGCGACCTAATGAGCATTTTTGGTTCACATTAGTCAATTACTGCAGCAGCTACTGGTCATACATTTTCATAGCTGTAATTTCGAATATTTGTTAGCCAAACGACCTACTATACTTTATGCCGTTCTTCAGTTCCTGTATTACCAACAAAAGCTTTCGGCCACCGTCACAACACTGCGCCTGTCTTACCTCTCAACTGCCGCTTTTCATTTGACTCTGCATGCAGCCAGCCCCTTCCCCGCAGTCTAAAAAAAGTCCTCAAATAAAGAAACGTATTGTAGTCACTCATAACAAGTTCGAGGTTCAGTGAACTCGTCAGGGCGTTTACCTCAACATCCAACTAATCACGTACGGGTTCGATTCCCTATACGATATCCATTGTTACATTGCAACATAATCGGTATCAACTGAGTAAGAGAAAACGAATAAAGGAAGAAAGCAGGACGTTCATGGTGTTGATGATGGCAATCGTGTGGCGTGACTGAAGAAAGAAATACCTAAAAAAAAAAAAGTCTTAATTAGAAGTTTGTAATTTTCGAAGACGAAGCGGTGGTGCCATATTTTAAGCAGTGGTCCAGAAGACGCGAAAAGTAAAAACATAAGATGTTATACTCCCCTTGTGAGGTTAGTTTCCTACTATTTTTTTTTCTACGCTGTATACTACGTTATTAAATCTGAAAACTAACAACAGCCAGTTAGTTACTCACCGCTGAAAATTGTTTTAATAAGCAATTTGTTTGCATGTTAAAATATTCATCATTTCATTTCGGGTTGATCGGTACGGAAACAAGAATTGTTCCGTATTTGCTGGGGGTAATGCACCTCATTGTCATGCAGCACCGTTTGATTGGGTCAGTCATACCACTGGCGGAAAGGGATGTAAATAAAAGAAGGTGTTGATGCGATTGAATATGGCAGTAGGAAGTGTGTGTGGTCCTCATTTCCGGTACCCGTCGCTTGTCTATAGTGATAGCTGACTCACAGGAACTCCATTCACGGGGTTCCCCTGATCGTTTTGTGTTGAGTCTGTGAGCATGATAAACACGGTTGCCACAGGTTGCGGGTTATGTACCGTCGTGTTTACCGATTCTATGAAGTGTACTTTTCCGGGCTCTGAATTCACTCATTTTCCTGGGTACAAAACTCAGCGCACCCATACTTTTCATGTACAATGGTTTGAATTTTCTCAGGGAAATTGACCATGCACCGTAGTGATATATTTTTAAAGAAAATGAAAGAAGAGTTGCAAAGTGATTCCCTAAACACGTGGCTTTTCCTGGCGTGCAGTGAATTATTTACACTTAGTGCCGTATATAAATATGCAGAAATTCTTTGTCCCATCATATACCCATGAAGTAAGACCACATTTTTCTCGTGGTTGTTAAACGTGGTCTGCTTGAAGAAGGAAGGGAAATAGTGTGGGTCGGGGGTTCTTAACCTTTTTTTGTGCCATGGGCAGCTTTGAGAGTCTGGAGAAACGTACGGACTTCTTCTCAGAAAAATGTATTTACATGCATAAAATAGTGAGAGTGAAATTTATTGAAGTTAACAAATAGTTCTGGGGCATAGAGACCATAAAACATTTTGTTGCGTAAATTCGTTATAAAATAAAAAGCTGAATTTCAGTTAGAAGTTATATAACAATGAAGTTTTGATATTTTTCCCCATCTGAGTTCACGGACCCTCTGAAATCGAAACATGGATCGCCAAGGATTCCGTGGACCCCAGGTCAACAACCTCAAGTGTAGATAAAGGAAGCTATAGAGGACAGTACACAGAACTGAGGCATAAACTGAATGAGATCAGAGAAAATTACTAGTACGTAAGAAATGGAAAAGGTTTTGTGCATTTGTATGTTTCGTCTGCTACTGTCAAGATAATAAATAAATCGAGTGGTTATATTGGGTTGAGAACATGACACAAAAGAGGAACTGTGTGTGTGTATGTGTGTGAGTATGTTTGTGTGTGTATGTGTGTGTGTTTGTGTGTGTATGTGTGTGTGTGTGTATGTTTGTGTGTGTATGTGTGTAAGTGTGTGTGTGTATGTGTGTGTGTATGTGTGTGTGTATATATGTGTGTGTGTATATGTGTGTGTGTATATGTGTGTGTGTGTGTGTGTGTGTGTGTGTGTGTGTGTGTGAAACCTCATAAGAGGATGGCACTCAAAAATAATAAGACAGGCAATTTACTTTAACCGTTTAGGCACCATGCATCCTATATTTAGTACAGACGTACCGCTACTCCCAGAGTTCACTTTTTATATATTCAGTCAACAAATATATTTAATTATTTTTTTAGACTTTCTCTCGCCATCTTCGTTCCTTCCTCCACAAAACGTCGTGTATTTCCTAATGTTACCCTTCTTGGTTCTTAAAATATTTACATTTTACATAAATGGTGTCCTAAACTGTAAATATCCAGCTGCAGAACCAAAGGGTTAAAGTAACACTGAGGGGCGTTCGCTTGACCAATTTTGCCGTGAAAAAGGCAATAAGTATTGCATATTCTGAGCTTGTCTGTAGTCTTAGTTTTCCGGTATTAAAACCAAGTGACTGTGCTGACATCACCAGCAATGTACTGCACTTTCTTCAAAGCGTAGGGCTGGGAAATGCTTAAGCAAAAGATTGCAAGAAAGATCGGGAATGGTCAAGATGCAATAGTTACTGCGGTGCTCGCCCAGTTGCACTAACTGCACACTACTCTAATCTGCTCTACTCTCCTCTTCTGTAGTTATCCAGCATGCAAAGCACATACGCCATATTTTATTGTCATCAGTGATCTGTGTGGTTCTACCATATTTTTGGACATTGTCTCGTACATGACAAGATTTTCGAAAGAATTTATTGAGTATAAAATGCATATTCGATTTTCTCTAAAACTTTTGTCTGAAATGTCTCTCATTATAAAAAGAATTCGTCGATATAATTATTTTCATAAATGTTCATATGTTTCCACGTAAAATGCCCGTTATTCTTGTCAGATTTTAATGAAACTTGAATTTTATCGATAGATTTTCGAAAAATCCTCAAATTTTATTAAATCCGTCCTGTGGGAGCCTAGTTGTTCCATGCGAATGGACGGTTAGACAAACAGACAGACATGAGGATGATAATGGTCGCTTATCACAATTTTGCGAACGAGTCTGAAAACTACTGAAAATTTTACCCTGTGGCATTTGCCAAGCTGAGCAAAGAAATTTGTTACATTGGCCCAGTTGATTAGATTACAGCCACTTTCCGAATGATTGATTTGTCTGAGTAAAATCAGTTACAGAATAGTTCGCTGTACTTTCAATATTTGCTTAGTACCATGTGTTACTCTAAGCAGCCAAAGCATAATGTTTCGCATTAACATTACTGAAGTTTTGCGGTTTGGTTTACGGAACCAACTTCAGCAAACTCTAAGGATTCATTTAAATTATATATCTACGTACAGGAATTACTACTACTACTACTACTAATATTAATACTACTACTACTGCTACTACTACTGAGGTGTAGATGGATTTTACAAGTATCTGAATTGATATTAACACCAGGTTTTTACGGGCCTAAGATTTATTTTTCTTTTCTCACAGGCATTTTTACATTAGTGAATCCCATCCTCCTTCCAAGTGTGTGTGTGTGTATATATATATATATATGCATACATACATATATACATATATAGGCCTATATCACATTAAAATAATAATAATAATAATAATAATAATGCAGTAATCACGCACGTACGTACACTGCTTTTTATCTCCAAAATTCTAGGTCTGGTGTTCTGTTCCTATGTAGCCTCAAATACGACTAATGCCTTACCGACTCTACTTTCCCATTTGCCAGTAGTTTGAAATAAGAATTTATCAATAGATTTTTATCTCCAGGCTGGTGAGGTACAAGAACTCTATCTTCCGCAGTAATTGCGATCCAGAACCTGATAACATTAGAAGATATATGGAAGTCTTACCGTTAATAAACGCAGGCTTTATCCGTTGGATGTCTTTTTGGTGTGTTACGCTATTCTGAAAGCGACCGACTTCCATTTTCGGTTCAACTTACCGTAACTTGGAAACCAGTTCACATTAAATTTGTTGCATTTCATCGCTAACGCAGCTGGTCTTATCTTCCTTAAGCTAATCGTTCAAAGCAGCATAGTTTGAATAAGCAAGTTTACGTGTATGTGGAGATGGTCTAATTGGTTGGCCTCCATTTCTAGAGGCACCCTACTGAGGCCAATTGTTCGCGCTAGGCGCATCTTGTGGTTATGCCATGTCGGGAATCAAAGTACGGAACGCACGCAACAAATAAAACTAAGAATCCTGGTTCAGAACCTACAAAATTACGAAAGCGTAATTGACGTCTCACCTTGACTCATGTAACTGAGATGTCATTCTCTACCGGACACACGCCACGTTGCAAGTTCCACTGGCAGTGGGTATCTTGTGTTTATCATGAGCAAGCATGAGTTTTTTTGTGGAATATTGCAGTTTCTCTACAGTGTGTTGGCTCTGCATTAGAGGTCTCGTAACTTGCGGGGCACGAGATGTTTTGGCGAGGAATACGCTAAATAAAAGTAAAGGTAGAGTTGTCTATGTATGTACCATGAAGGCATGTGACAGGTATAGAAGTATAGCTCCACTCATCTTAACTTCGGAGCTAGGTGGAGGTGGAATTGAGTGATCAACTTTATGTCACGACCACTTTAGCCCCAAGACGAGAGACTCCAGTTCCCACTGAATTGGAGGCTGGGTGAGAGAAAACCCCTTTGCCCCTATGGGGAATCGAAACCCAAATCATCCAGCCCCTATCGTAGTCGTATAACGACTGAGCTATCCTGCGTCCTTCGCTAAATAAGCGCTTTCAAAATAATGAAAATAGTCACACCTAAATTTAAAATTTTATTCCTGTACACGACATACCCATAACCTGAAAGTAGACATGGTTAACAAACAGCGAGTGAAAAATATTGTATTGCATAGTATTTATTTGCCGTCACTTAAGAATAGGTACTGCAGTTACAGTACATTCGTCACACACAGGCGCATAGACTTCTCCAACTGATGTTGAAAGCCTCTTTGTATTATTACATGCAGGAGACTCAAAATGGTGAAATCATAATGTATATTCCCCCGCCCGCATTATATGTTGGTGAATCCGAAAGTGATCTACTGTGAACTTTTGCTGAATGAGGTGAAGCACTAAATCTTTGCGAGATAGAGGTTCTCATACAGGTGCTGCTGAATACTCATGTCTTATGAGATGTGAGGTTGTGTGGTTTGGAAAAATTCGCCCGCAGATACAGAGTCACATTTCAGAAGACTTGAATCTTCACCTTCCAGATCTCTTCACCAAAATTACGTGGCTACTTTTTATGGCGTTAACGATTTGTAAGTCTTGACGTGGATGAACTGCGGCCATTGGTCACGTACAGTCTGCCATCCTAAAACAAGTAGCCAGTAGTAGCTTGTATTTTATTGTATGAAGATTGTTGGCAAGATTATGAGTGTGAAGGGTGTGCTTGTTTTTGGCATTACAGGAGGAAATTCTTTCACGCAAGTTTGTAAATATAGTGTACTTGTCTTCATATCTACCACTAATAATTATCACTAATGTGATTTGATGTCCTTAAATTATCATCTGCTTCCGTCTTCATCGCCTACTTCCAGTATTGTGTTTGATAGTAAATTCCACGCAATTAAAAAAAGTAATTATAATTTTTAATTGTATTTTCATGTAGATGTGTTAGAAAATAAGTGCCACTGTAATGGATTGCCATTGTCTTAAAATTATTGTCGGTATACCGGTTGCTCTCCGGGATCGAATCCCGGTGAGGACGAGATTTTCCGCCCGTCCAGACCGGCCCTGGGGACCACCCAGCCTCCTGTAAAATGGGTACCTGGTCTTTCCCGGGGGTAAATTGCGGCCGGGGTGTGCTGCTGACCACTCACCCCCTTCTAGTGCCGCGGTCATGGAAGAGTAGAGCTATACCTCTACCCACCCTCTGGGCCACACCGGGCCTGTAACGGGAAACTTTAAATTATACCAGTTGCTCTGACGAAACTGGTTCGCCATTTCAGAACTGGTCGGTGACGGTTAACTTCTCTAACTTTCTGATCCTACCAAACGCCTGGACAGGGGTTGAATTCGGATTCTGCCAATAACATTAACCGTTTAAAGCCTACTGGTTATTTGATGCACCAGCAGGTTTAACATTCAAAAACTGTATATTCTGCCCACGCTATATTTGTTTTATGTTTATCGCAGACAAAACAGTGACTTTTTTCCTGTGTAACATAAGCTGATTGGCTTTTATAACCTAGATCAAAAGTTTTTTATTGCGCGGTACGAACTGGGTCTTTAAATAAAAGAGTTTACTCTTCGCCTCTAAAGATTTAATGTCAAATTTGATGTCATTTTGTTTTTCTAAGTTATTAAACTTTGTATTACGTTAGTGTCAAGGCTCAAAAGACGACGATGTACATAAATCTCCGCCTCGAGAACTTAAATCCGATCTGAGTATGTAATTAAACCAAAGAATATACAAATTTTATTGCAAAGTACCGTCATAAACAACAATTGAATATCAGTTGTAGTTTTACAACTGGTTAATCAGGCTACAAGTTTCTGCCACTTTATCCGGCCATCATCAGGCCTACAGAATAATATTGTCAATTAAGTTACATATATCTTAATTGACAATATTATACTGTAGGCCTGACGATGGCCCAATAAAACGGCCGAAACATGTAGCCTGATTAACCAGTTGTAAAACTACAACTGATATTCAATTGTTGTGTATGACGGTATTTTGCAATAAAATTTATTACACATGCACAACGGGAAGGCTTCATTCATATTCAACAACAAATACACTATATGTTTCGGTCCCCCCAGGGCCATTATCAAGGAGTAACCATTAATCACAAAGAGACGCTGCAAGTATATAATGTTACATGCAACTTAAAATCAATTCTTCATGGACAAATGTGAAGTGTAAAAATATAAATATTTGACACGCAGTACTGTAAGATCTTAATTACAATGTTTTACGTCAGTAGCCTCACCCTGTGTGCATTGAAGACATATAAATAGAATACTTGAAAATTACTACAAATGTGATGGAACGGCTTTTTCTGCTGGCTCACTGTAATGAATTGTTTTGAAAGTCCACAAAGGCCATTTGATTTACCAATATACGCAGGCATCAAAAATATAATTTTTGGTTTATATGTTTAATAACTTTCAATTTTATGTTTAATGAAACTATCACGCACGTTATGAGGGCAGATAATTCTTAAACACTACGACAAAATTGTTACATAGCAACCTGACTTGTTTCCTCTGTTGCAGGCACGCCAGAAGTAGCTCAGGATGTGCGTATCGACTGCAACAGTAATGAAATCTGGGTGGCCGTGAAGACGTTCTCCGGACTCTTCAACGGGATGATTTATCCTAAAGGGCTGAGCAAGAACTCGAGTTGCATGTCCGAGTTCATACATCAACGCAGTCCTGTGCGCTATCGTCTGCCCCTGAGATCCTGCAACACCATGAGCACCGACCTTGTAAGTCGCCTGTCATCAGTATAGTCTGAAATAGCTCTGACAATGCACAGCTTACTGCTTAGTTCTAAGCAGGCAGTTTCTGGCGAAGCTTCAGAAGTTACAGGTTCATAAGCATCATTTCGGTTTTGCTTATCAGTCACCCTATCAGGAGTTCTTGCATCTTTTCAGCATTTAAGAATCGTACAGTTTTGGTTTAATTTCCGGTTAAGCCTTAGTAATTAACCAACTTAATACACAAATTCTTCTTTTATATTAATTTTATTTTATGCCTCTACATGTTTCGAGCACTATGTGCTCATCATCAGGAGGTCAAAATTATATTATACAGCATCTGGTATCACACCTGTAGGTGGCCGTCCCGTGCACTCTCTCAACCTGCGCACGGGACGACCACCTAAAGGTGTGATGATACCAGATGCTGTATAATACAATTTTGACCTCCTGATGATGAACACATAGTGCTTGAAACATGTAGAGGCATTATAATAAACTTAATATAAAAGAAGAATTTGTGCATTAAGTTGGTTAATTAGTAAGATTATACTGAGATGCACGGTCAGCAAAACATAAAAAAATTTTGGTTAAATGTTGAGTGATCCCGACACTTTATAAATATGTTTGTATTTTTGCTCTTACCCCCTGAAGATGGCCACAAGAGTGGTCGAAACATGTCGATGATCGCTATAGAATAAAATTACATTCATAAAACCAAAGTGCATTTGTTGGTTTAAAAAAAAATGTATGCATTAAAAACACGGATGTTGTATACGTGATGACGTCGAAGGTTTTACGTGATTTACGCTTCAGCCCAAAACAGGCACTGAAATCGGCTGTTGACTAGTACATTGGAATACTGAACATTCTGTTACTGTTTCCTTATGATCTAACGACGCCTGCCATCTGCCTTTGTTATAGCGAAGTCTGTAGCTTCAATTATACGAGGAATGCCTGTGTTGACTTTGAAAATAATGCAAGCAATCCAGTCGTGTTGTTTTCAGGTACCGTCACTGGAGGGCAGGGCTTCGAAAACCATGAAACAATTTGGTCTGAAGAGCCCGCTGTCCACAAATCGAAATCGTTGCCTCTCGCAAAAGCATCCAAGCGCCATTTCCGCTGACTCCGATAGGAGAAGTTGTCATGACAATTATATTGGTAGTAATGACAGGAAATTAAACAAATATTTTGTACAAAGACAGACAGGCTTCAAGTACGAGTTTCTTGAGCACAGCATGACAGACAGCATTGTCATTTTGTTCTGAACGTTAGCTCGGATCCCCAAACGCAATCATCGAATGGAATGTTTTGTTTACCGATTAATGGTAAGTAATTATGGGATGGTAGACCTGGTAATTTGAGACGGTTCAATGCTCTCACTGCTGAGTTCAAGGGCAGCGTGACCCGATAGCCTGCACCCTGCCTGTCGCGTAGGTGGTGCCTGACTCACTGTACACTCAGGTCTGCTGCGATAGCTGCTTGGGGCACTTTACATAAGAAATGGTCCACAACCTTCCGCTTGATTGTCAGCTTTACTCGGCCACTATGTGTGAAGTCTATCGATAACGGCGTGTTATACTTGACGCACGTACAACCCTTACTGAAATGTGCTGCGTCAGGAGTAAGCCATGTAAGCACCAACACTCCGAATTTCAAATTTAAAGCTGTCTTCTACTTTCCTGCTGTAGCGTTTTTAGGTGATTACTTTGCAAAAAGGTTTCTCTGCAGTCTTCCATCTTTTGTCGTCTTTCATCAGCGACTTTTCATACTGTTAAACATTACGGTTTCACCTCACAGACTGAATCGCTGTCATTTTTCTGTTTATTCCAATCCTTGTCCCTTTTTTGTATTGAATGAACCTTCGGTGACGCACGCGACACCCCCACCCTCCCCCAACATAGAAAAGAGTATTCCTACGGTAAGGATTATGAAGCCAAGAAAATGGTTCGTTGAAAATGGAAATTCCGTTTTGAAATTGGGGGGGATTAAGCCTGTACGTGAAGCGAAATGGGAGACAGGGTTCGGGACCGTCACCGACGGTGCTGCATCGGCGTACGCATGACAGTCTGAAAAGAAGTAGAATTTTACACAGTCCGTAGGCAGAGAATCTCACGCAGTCCCCACTCAGCAAATCTGACCGTAATTAGACGCTTATGGCACTAGCAACTTCTAACGCTCTTGGGTTGATGGGAGGAGCGATAGATTTATCCTTGCTACAGGAGGCTCTCCCATGCACTATGCCCTCCACGTACCGTACTGTCATTACATCATATTAGCCTTCGCAGTGATTATTCACGTTTGGAGAAAATCGGTACCTCTTGCTATGTCAGGTACTACAAATCTGCGACCTGGTCGTTTGCGGAGCCAGGACAGTAGGCTGTAGTGACTGAGCAATGAGTAGTTCGATCAAGGATCTGTATTTCGTTTCCTGGCAGGGGACAGAATTTTTTTCTTCTTCAAACTGTCCAGACCGGCTCTGTTCCCGATGCTCTTTTTCCGGGGTAAAGCGGCCGGGGCGCGAAGCTGCTCACTCACTTTTTCCAGTGTCTTCATACATAGGTCAGTGTTACCTTGTCCTTGATTTTACAAATATGGCGAAGTTGCGAACATAACGTAAGGGTGTATTATGGTATATCAGAATTACATCCAAATCCGGTGAGGACGATTTTCCGCACCCATCCAGACCGGATCTGGGGCCCATCCATTCTCCAGTACAATGGGTACCGGTTCTCATTTCCAGAGGTAAAGCGGCCGGGCGTGGCGCTAACTACCCGCCCCTTCTAGCGCCGAAGTTAAGGAAGGACTAGAGCTACACCTCTACACCCCCCTCTGTGTCTTCATGGCAGGTTATAGGATGGAATCTATCTTTATATCACAAGTACAAATATTTTGCTTGTACTTGAATATCGTATACTGTGTTGTAACCTGAGAAACGAGTCTATAAAACTGGTTTGCTTTGTTTTCCAACAACCTCTCACTCAGGTTCGCCCCGTCATCGTATTGACGCAGAGGGCACAAAAACATGTTACATAACTGTTCATTTGTTGTTGCTAGATACAGTTCTGAACCAGTCAACAGTGAAAATGAAGATTTAAGGTGCCGTCAGGTGGCAGCACACCAGATTGGCGTATGGACCATTATTTATTTTCTTCAAATATATTCTTAATTTGAAATAATTTTCTGTTTCCTGTCTTTCTTTTCACTTTCACCGCTGCCTTAGCAAGTGAATTGTCTGCTGAATGAAAGTTCCCCGTGACTTCCCATACTCACATCCTGATTTGTTCCCATCTTTCCACTTCACCGTCTCTTCTCTTCAGGGTTCTAATTGCCAACTGGATTCGAATAGGGTGGAGCATTTCGCTTATGATTCGTACACGGGAATGCTAGTAGAGCGGTTGGCCATTTCGTTCTGCTGCTGCTGCTGCGTCAAGTCACGGTTTGCAGATTGCTGCCGCTTGTTCACAGAAAAATAAACGTAAGCATAAGTTAAAAATGCAGACATTCATGTCACTTACTGGATTTTAACCTTTACTGAACCTCGTATTATCGAGCCCATGTCAACATTCCTTAAACTGGGCCAGTACTTTCATTGGCAGAACTAGACTATACGGCGAAATGGAATTAAATATTTATTTTAATTTCACAATGACACTCAGAGAAGTCTGGCGTGTTGAGTACCCACGTAGAGGCTATTTCTCATTCTATGTTAAGAACCCGGTCTAAATTGTATTTGAAAATTCAGTTCCTATCTGACAGAGAAAAACTCTAAATTTGTTACAAAGATTAATTGCTTAAAGTTGTAGGAAAAGTAAATTGATGTTGCCTTTAAGAATTTTTCGAAACAAGCAAACACACTAATACAATCTCATTTTTTTTTTAACTTTGTCCATTGCCGTTGTCTTGTGTCCGTCGTCTGATCGCTCTGAGTTCATATTTTTTAAAGGTTTTTCTGGTTTTGGTTTGTTGAGTTCCAGGCTCTAGATTTTGATTCTTAGTGTTGTTAATTTTTCTATAGCCCTCTTCCTGGTACAGTACAACCCGGGGACTTGGTCTGTTCTCAGAAGTATATTTAATCAAGTTGAGTATCTCTGGTACCCAGTGACAGAGAATAGCTTGATCTAAGGGTTCCACCGGTTAGGTGCATCTTTGCCAGAAGACGGAAGTAGAGCTGGCTTCCGAAACGTCGTATTTTAAAGCGTTGAAAAAATGTTAGACAGTGGACGAAGTCTAAATAAGGGAGATCGTGTCGGTGAGTTGTACACTATCGTCAGAGAACTAGAGTCTTGGACGTAAAGACGCGTTTAGGGCAGAATGTAGAGTTTTTTTTAAAGTTACAGCAGGTGGCACATGCAGTAGTAACTACCAAGATAAAACACTGCACTAAGTTGTCTACATGTGCCATCTGCATTAACGAAATGCAACTGCGTTTTACCAACATGGTTTATAGCCTATTTATGGGTTACATGTGACCGTAGTATAAACAGTTGTTACACTAAACAGCATTAACCCGTCATGTTTTATGAGCGAGACCGTTTTCTTCTGTGCAGTAGAAACTGAATTTACAAACGTTATTTAGGCAAATTTTGTCCTTCGAATGTTTGATATGAATACTAGTATGTGAATATTAAGTCACATAATTATTTTATAATTACCACTGTTTTCAGTCATGAGAGAAAGCAGAAATATAGAGATAAATATAACCAGATAACTTGATGGAAAGAGGCCTCTTGGAAGACCAGATATAGATGGTACGATGATGTTAAATTGGATCTTAGTAAAACAGGGTTTCAGGATGTGATTGAGTTATCTTACTCATAATATGGATCCATGGAAGCCTCGCATCAACACGTACTAAACCTTGGATTTACGCAAAAGGAAGGGAATTTCTTTCACAGTGAAGCTCTTCTTAATTTCTGAAAATGGGCCCAAATCTTTTCAGTTGTGCTAGCTGTGACTATACCAGGCCTGTCAAAATCAAAACAGATTGCGGACCAGATCCAAAAATCTAACTTGTGAACTACTCTTCGCATTTAATTTTGTGGAACTTGTTAAGTTCATTGTTCAGTATGGTGGGGCCAGGTTGGCGCAGACGGTATTGCGACTCGCTACTGGCTGGACAATTCGGGGTTAAGTCTCTGGCGTGAGTGAGAGATTTTCTTTTCACCAAACGCATCTAGATCGGTCCTTGGGCCCACCCAGCCCCCTGTACAACGGGTACCGGAGTCCTTTTCGGGGGGTAAAGCGTCCTGGGCGTGGCGCTACTACCGACTTCCGTCTAGCGTCGAGGTTAAGGAAAAGTAGATCTGTATCTACACTGCACTTCTGGGTCTTCAGGGCCTGTTCTAGGGTGAACTTTACCTTTATCCACGTCACATAGTTCCGGATGTAACTTCGGTCTCCTTCAGTCGTTAAGTTTCTAATTTGTTACTTCCATACAATATCTATACGTACGGTTAATACGTACAGGGTAGGTTTATTTATTATATAAATATTCCCGTACCTAACATTACGCGCGTAGCTTCAGTTGTTCTTTAGCTATCTACCAAATCGCAAACAAAGGAGTAATTACAGAATTGCTGTATTATTATTTTACATTCAGCAACATAACTGCCGTAACAAAATTACAGTCGAACTCTGTTATAACGTCATGAAAGGGATATCTGGATCGTTATAAACGAGTGTCGTTATAACCGAGGATTATAATGTTACAGTTAACAGTATGGATTTAGTAGGTACCACAGAATATCTGACGCAATATGGGAGGTATGGCATAAACCGACATTGTTATAGCCGGGTGCGGCTGTATTTGTTTAGATCTTTTACCATTCACCATTTCGAGACGGTGCATTAATTATCGTTAGTGTTGTTTTCAGCTCAAATTTCGTGCATCCGTCAAGTTAAAGTTTATTGTATTTGTAATTAAAAGACTTCAGAGGTACGATGCCTTCTGTGGCGTAAAATTTAGACAGAACTTTGTGAAACTCGGTGAAATGAAGCAAGCTAAAAACGTCTTTTGAATTTTTTTTTTTTTCCGTTCTACGCGTAATTGATGTATAAAATATTATTATGTTAGGTAAACGCGATCTCTACATTTGCCCACCGCGTGTGAACATCCACCCATCATTATGAAACGAAGACCATAAGCGCTTATCACAAGAACGTAGGCCCGCCTTACAGCTGTTTCGGAAGAAGAAGACGGGTTCCACGAGCGTTGGACGCTTAGAGCAATCGCACGGTTGCGGTGCACCGGCGGAGCAGTGTGGATTCCAACCGTGTATGGTGTTTTCAGGGCCGGCTCAACCCACTGGGTATACCAGCTATCGCCTAGGGGGACAAAAGTGGGGGTGGGGGGTGTCAGTAAATAGCAATTACACTGCGTAATATCTCAGAATTATCGCAGATCTCAGGAATAAAGTCCTTTCAAGGCTACACTTGTGAAAACTGACGAAGTCTATTACTACATTTATATTATAAGGTAAGTGTGCAGTCATAGGTAGTGATTTTGTGGGAGAGGGCAGGGAGGTGGCAAGACTAAGCCTCGCCTAGGACGGTAAAAAGAAGAGATTTGAACCACCCCCATGGTTTTTCCTTTACGTTTTGTTTATTTACAAAATTTTGTAAAATCTGAAAAAGTCCTGCTTTCAAGTTGGTCATTCTTCGTTTATTACAGTTGTGTAAGTGATGTGAAAGTGTTCGACCATATACCGGACTGGCAGTAAAATAATTACATTTCTCATATATACGGACGGAATAGACTCTACTGTGTACGGAAAGCTCCTATTGCAACGAAAGCGAACTCGCGGATGAAACTGGCAGAGAGTGGATGGGATTTACCTGGTAGTGTGAGTGGCCAGCAAAGAGGCGGCTAGCTTTCTACAAATATGGCGCCAAGCAACTCGCCGCCAACGTACGGCCTTGTCGGCTGCGTACCGGATCGTGCGAGTTAATGATATGCAGTAAAAGTAAATCCTGTGGGAGTATTAATTTGCGGCCTTTAAGAAATATCAACCGGTCACCATTTTTGCAATGGCAGAAGTGCGTAAAATGCTCTCCCGTCAGTACGGAATGGTATTTGAAAGTGTTCTGATTTTATAGTAAATTCTTACAGATCTCTACAAGATCAGAGAGGCCATGGTGTTAATTTCGTCCCGCTTGGACATTGGGATCGTGATTTATAATCCTACCATGGCACATATCCGCATTTCTTCTGATTTTGTGGTGTCTCGTGCGATATGCTTATTATCCAAGGAATCCTGCCAAACGTCATCGAAACAGATTTAGAAAACGAGAAATTGGCAGGTCGTTCAAGATGTATAAATAATGAGTTTTCAGGTTGTGGAATCTTTCATGCAGAATCTAAACTGTGATAATTGTGCCCACACATCATGGACTTACAAAGCACTGTATTTTAGTAGTTAAGTAGGAGCCACATTTTCAATTTTGGGATGGTATATGTGGGTATATCATTTTGAGGAAGAAGGATAGGAAAGTTATAGTTACTTTAATTGGGATGAAGACAAAAAAACAATTATTGGTTCTATAAAGTCACATAGGCCTTGTCTTTCTTAAAACTTGTTTTGAAATGTGTACCGGTAAGCAGCGGTGCATAACTTTGTTCTTAAATCTCTTGACATCCACACTGAGAACTGAAGAATTAACTCCAGTGTGCAGAGCATTTCTATTCTGTCTTTTTCTTTTTTTACTTTAATGGTCATGAAGAACGAATTATGTTTGCTGCTTGTGTACTGTGCACAGAAATGTTAAAAATTAACTGAAGGATGAGAACTGTTCCTGATACTCAGGTTGTAGAAGAACCAGTTGTGGTCACAATAGTACTGAAACAACTGTCAGAAGTACGGATGAATACAGTGGCAAATTTGGGTGACACTGCTGGACAGATCAACAGATCAAGGTTATATACTGAAATATCAGACACATGTTATCACCTATCAGCACTACAGAAGTATTCTCATCTACTTGCCGTAAGCTGTGTGATGGAGCACAGTGTACATTTTTGTGTCTGTACAGATGTGTGGGCAAGTTGATCAATGGCTAGCAGTTTAAGTAGCAGCTGTGCAATGCTGGGCCCTAGATCTTTGCATGAGAATGGTAGACATGTATAAGGAATATCTGGGAAGCTAGTAAAAACACAGAGAATGATTCAGGATTAATTAATCAAGTAGTTTTGAGAAAGAAAGTCCTGTTAGCATGGAACCAGTGTGGAAAATTTGAGGAGTTGGCAAGTAAGCCAGAGACATGTCCAGGGCCAGGCTGAGATGTGTGGGTGCTCCAGGCGGACTAATAATTTGGCTTCCCTTCAAACGCATATTCTTTAAACTTTTTTGGCCTGTACCAGGGCTGACAAAACTTTTGGGGATGCGTGCCCAAATTACGGATAATTTTCAGAGAAATTGTTTTGTGGTTGGAAACACAAGTTTACTAGCACCATATCTGTGATTATTCCAGTGATGTCTTAGTGCCACTTAGAGATTGGCACCCTTGGCAGCTGCCCAGCTGGCCCACACTATATTCTGGCCCTCGACATGTCAGGAATAAGGGTTTATATTGAAGAATTTTATAATAAGTGGAGTGTAAAACTAAAATATTGTGACTTTTGTTACTCATAACTATTTCATTAATAAGCTAAATATGTTTGATAGTTTCCTACCAAATCACTCTCTATTTTAAAATTCTGAAAAAATATCTCATAAAAGCTGTGCACTGAAATATGAAATTTAATCTAAGGGAGAGTCTTTGGCTCTTGTGTATGATAATTTAGCAACCTCTAGCCTTCCACAAAGATCTATTAAAATGTTTTTTCTTAAAGAGTTGTTGCATTAGTTATGCTAAATATTTTATTAGCAGTTGAATGGTATTTGACTGTGCTTTTTGGCAATCTAAACAAACTCCCCAGGAGATTACAGTAATATATGTGTATAGTTATGTGACATGAAGTCTCCATTAACTTCACGCTTGAGATTAACAACACAGTCGCCCCTTACCATTAGGACATACAGGGAAATACGGTGAAGCACCGGGCATCATAGACACCTGGCACTTGATGATGTGACCCATTCTGATACTTCAGCAACCCCAAGGAAGAAACACAATCATACTGATTAGTGGTTAGACCCCAGAACACTTCTGAACATGGTGCTGAAGAGCTAAAACTAAGTGCATATGTCTGGCTTTGAATACCAGCTCCATAGCTTATAACCATGCACCTTACCACCTAAGCTGTCTTCCTATAACTTCAGGTTTACATTTATATCCATACAAAAGCAAGGCCTTTTCATGTTAGATAGTCATCTCTACCTTCACTTTGTTTTTTGTTGTGATGTTACAGTCTGATGGGGGCATCGAATACTTTAACACAATTGTGGTGCAGCCCCACCTTAAACTAGTGACAAACCAGGGCCGTGGTTTCCACATCCGCTGTCGGTACACCACTAAAGATAAGACAATCTCCAACAATGTCAATGTCAGGTGAGCATAGTCAATGACGAGTCACGACTAGAATTCTGGGCACAAAAGGGACAAACCTATCATTTTGTTAATGTTGTCCATATGATGGCTGGAATAGTATCTGTGGTTATGTATGATGATTATGTGTGTGGCAAGTTATGCTATATTGTAGAGTTTAAGTGTGAGTTGCAAATGAATTGCATGCTCCCACAATACAAACCATGAATAGTATCACTCAGACCACCCCAATATCACAAAGAATAATATCTACTTCTGAAGTCTTAGTTTGGAATTTTGACAGTTGAATGTGAGACCACTACATTTTGTCAAAATATCAGGAAGCATTTACTAGTAATACAGCATCATATTCCAGAAAACAGAAACTGAAATATTTACTTTGTTACATATCATTTCCAGGTAGCTGAAATTAAAAAATCTTTGTATTTGAAATAAATGCAAGAAGCAAAAATTAAGAGATCACAATGTATTTAATTATTATACTGGACAACAAATTATAAAACATTTTTTGTATCTGTGATGAATATGTTATTAATTTATTTGTTTGCATCACTGAAGTTAGAAAAGGGACACAAAAAAAATTATTTGGCTCTAGTTTTAAAATTATGCTACCACTATGGTATTTTACGACATAGGTTGAAATATTATATGGAACGGTGGATTAAATAAAAAACTAATTACTATCCAATGGAAAAGAGTGTGTTTAGTACATTTATTCTGTTTAGGGATAATATTTACAATGTAAATTGAAAATCTGCACAGTCTTTTTCATGTAAGTTCATTATTTAACACAAACACAGCCCCCCTTCACCCCTGTCACTTGTATTCCATGGCAGTGGCATCCCTTGCCAAAATCCAGCAGTAGTCGGTGAGCATAGCACAGTTCCATTACCCTTGATATCTCTTCTCCATTGAAGAAATGTCTTCATGGAAACATTCTCCGTGTTCATCACTCAATACACCTCAATTCTCTGGGGAAAAATCCAAATGCGAGTGAAGGAAGTATATTTTTAGTGACATGTTGCATCCTAATTTCTGGTAGCTCTGCAAAAGGTTGTTTACAAGCTCATAGTTTTGAGCCCTACTGTTTCCCAAAAATTCTTGTACTACAAATTTAAAATTATCCCAAGCCACCTTTTTGTTGCCGAGAAGGAGACTGTCGAAGAATTCGTCCTTGATAAGTTCTCATGTTTGTGGACCAATGAAAGTACCTTCTTTCAGTTTTGCCTCACTTAGTCTGGGGAACTTTTCTCGTAGGTAAGTAAAGTCAGTTTCTGCTTAGTTCATGACCTTTACAAAATTTTTCATCAGACCAAGCTTAAAATGCATGGATTTTACTCTGTTCCACTAGTGGTTGATTTTCCACACTCATGATTCCTGGTTCCAGAGATTTTCTGGCAGGCTAGTCCTTTCTTGAGTAATGAAGAGACCGCGCTCTGCTGTCCTATTCACAAATTAAGTAGGAATATTTTGTGAACCCTTTTTGTAGTCCAAGTAGCAAGGCAATCACTTTTAGGTCACCACAGATTTGTCATTTGAATTTCCATAATTAATGGCTTCCATTAGAATCTTCATGTTCTCATATGACTCATGCACTGAATGACCAACAGGAATAGAAGGTAGGGTGTTGCCATTGTGGAGGAGAACTGCTTTGAGACTTAACTGAGATGAGTCTACAAAGAGTCACCAGTCCAGAGGATTGTGATTAATATTGAGTGTTTGCATCAGGCCATCAATACCAGTGCAAGCAACAAGGCCCCTTTCCATTTTAAAGAACTTAACTAGATCTTTGTGCCTTTTACAATACACTGAAATTCTGACATTTTCTTTCATTACTCACAATCTGGGAGTGCAGTGCTGACACATGTATCCCTTCCCAAGTAAATATTTTACGCATTAAGCAACACTTCATTTATCATGACAACTAGAGCCAAGAATTGAATTGTAAGGCCATATTTGGTCTCAGCACATTGAATTGAAGAGGAATCAGCTATTTTGGTTACAGATACATTTTATGTGTTGACCAGTGTTATCTGAGTGCATACTCAGAAGATTTTAATATGTCAGAAATGGAATTTCAGCCCTAGAGCAGGCGTGACCAAAATCATTGCAGCTCTGTGTGAGAAAAATTCAATCATACGTATCAGGTTTTATGTAAATTGCCCTTAATTACGAGTATGTTCATTGCATATCTGGGATAGTGTAGTAGATATAGCAATGACCTATGAGCTGGACTGTCCAGAGATCTAATCCTAGTGGGGGCGAGTTTTCTGTGCTGTCTAGACTGGCCTCCAGGCCCACCCAGCATTCTGTGCGATGGGTACTGAGCCTTTTCCGGAGGTAAGCCAGCCGCAGTGTAGTGCTGACCTTCGTCCAGTGCCCGTTTGTGAATGGGTTTGAGCTATACTTCTCCCCCCCCCCCCCCCTCTCCTCTTTTGTGTGCTTTATTCTTTTTTTTTTTTTTTTTTTTTTTTTTTTTTTTTTGGTTTTTTTTTAAAAAAAAAAAAAAAAAAAATTTTTTATTATTTTTTTT